>ERZ827150.205-NODE-205-length-93421-cov-4.927747_pt1 | contig 93421 bp, 65 predicted proteins | sample MGYA00519779_ERZ827150 | MGnify/ENA primary metagenome ERZ827150 (study PRJEB31778, sample SAMEA3449267) | human gut metagenome | biome: human gut; feature: human-associated habitat; material: faeces | place: United Kingdom | collected 2010/2012 ...
GACTGTAAATCTGACGTCTCAGACTTCGGTGGTTCGAATCCACCTCTGTCCACCAAAAAAAGACACCCGTAAGGTGTCTTTTTTCTAGTAGTCACAAGAGAGATGGAAACTATCCAAAATTAACTTGAATTTTTTTCCATTTATTTCCTTATGTATTTAACTAAAAATAAAATTTAAAATATCGTAAATAATGGTACTAGTGGGTTCTCTTTTCATTCCATAAATGCGGATATCATAACAACCAGCCAATTCACCTTTTTTTACAGGTGTCAATCTTATATCTATTACTCTTGACAGCTCACGATATTTAGGGAGAGTTCGAATCTCCTTTTTTAGATCTACAATAATACTCCACATTTTTTCCATTTCAGACGCATGAGGAACACCGAGCCATTTATTTGAAGAATCTAATCTTTTTACACTAATGTATTCATTACTAAAATATACTGCTGATTCTATCTTTGTCCATGAACGTGAAGTTACATTAGTTTTGTAATGGTCAATTCTTTTAGATAATTCAATAATATTCATTTTTGTTCTCCTCAAATAATGTAGAGTGTATCTACTCTCTTAAATTATATATTCGACAAGAATTTTTAAAATCCTCTTTTTTTCTTAAACTAATCTTACAAAATGAGCTAGTTTATATAAATCAGTTTGTTCGGCTCGCCGATATAAGAACAAGGTGGCTCTCTTTCTATGCGTATTAAAAAAGGTTTCCATATAGACTCCTTTTCTTTTGGATATAATAGTAATGCAAAAAATCCGAATATTTCGGATAGTTTCCCGGTTGATGGACAGAGGTGGATTGGCAGAGCCAAAGTGTCGTCGCTCAAAAACCGTACGGTTTATTCGGACTATTTCGTTTTTCGCTCCTCGCGCGAACCACCGCAAATGCGACGTTTTTCTTACTACCTTTGTCTACCAGCAAAAAAGACACCCATTCGAAGTGTCTTTTTTGCTAATGCAGGCGCCGTATTTACGACAGTTCGTGCGAGGAGCGAAAACAGAAAATCTTTTAACTATATAACTTTTCTAAATGTTTTTTCAAAAGCGAAGTTTTATCTTTATTTTTTTGCTTGCCTTTTTATTCAAAACCTGTTATAATCAATAAAAATAAATCATTTTGCTGCCACCGGGTAGCATAAAACATTCGCCAGCACATCGTTAGGTCTTTGAAGATGTGCCCGCGAATGTTTTTTTTCGGAGAAATTTCATGAACAAATTCAAATCCCTTTTCAGTTACTTTTCAAAAGCAGAGCTGGCGCTTTGGATTTCTTCCGTCGCCCTTATCGTCATTTTCTTCTGCATTTTCGACAGAAGCAGCTATCTTATCCTCGCGGCGTCCGTCATCGGCGCGACTTCTTTGATTTTCAACGCGAAAGGAAATGCCGTCGGGCAAATCCTGATGGTAATTTTCAGCGTTCTATACGGCATAGTTTCCTTTTCCTTCGCCTATTACGGGGAAATGATTACCTATCTCGGCATGACTGCCCCTATCGCTGTCCTCGCCGTAATTTCCTGGCTCAAAAACCCTTATCAGGGCAATAGAGCGGAAGTAAAGGTAAACACCCTTACGAAAAAGGAAATCTTTTTTATGATTTTCCTGACCGTTTTCGTGACAGCCGTTTTCTATTTTATTCTGAAAGCCTTCCACACCGCCAACCTCATCCCCAGTACAATTTCCGTCACTACGAGTTTTCTCGCCGCATATCTCACCTTTCGGCGCAGTTCCTGCTATGCACTCGCCTATGCGGCAAACGATATCGTCTTAATCGTTTTATGGATATTAGCAACGGTTGAGAATATTTCCTACCTTTCAATGGTCATCTGTTTTGTAACATTCTTCATAAACGACCTCTACGGTTTTATCAGTTGGTCGAAGATGAAAAAACGGCAATCTGTTTCCGATGCGAGACAAGTAAATATCACCCGCTAAATTGGGGGAAATTTAGAAATCGGCTAAAAGGCGTGGATACTAGCGGAGTCATTAAACGCTCCCATAAGATTGCCTACCGCATAAGAGTAAGCCTTTTATTTCCTTTTCAAGTTATCTTTCTTGGTTTTTGAGATACTTTTTTACTGTCTACTTATTATATTGCCTACTGTATCTATAAACTTTATATTCTGTTTCCCAAGGTATTTGCCTTTTGTTAAATTACATATCATTATCTTGACTTTTTAATTCGAGGTTCTCCTTATGCATTCCCATGTATGATTGTCTTATCCGTCATTTCGCCGTCCGCAGGCTTTGTATCTGCAAACTCAAACTCGCAGATATAACTTACAAGTTTTCCCGCGCTTGTATCGTCCAAACACCTTGCAGTATATCCGCATACAGCTCGTAGAACGTAAATTTGTCGATTTTGTTGTTATCCATTTTTTTCCTCCTCTTGCTTTCTTTGTTTGCCGACGATCAAGGCTCGTCAGTTTGCCTTTGCCTGTTCGTTATCACCCCCTTGAAATGATATTGTTCGCAGCTGTCCCGTTCGAAAGTCCTTGGTCGGACAACAGGAACGCCCGACCGCGGTTTGCAGTCGGGCATTGTGTCGCTTTATTTACGTGTATCCTATTACGACGATTAGAGAGACTTTTTATCGATATAAAAAATGCAACAAGTTTTACTGACGTTTTCCCTTATAAATAAAGCATTTCAGGCTCTTTTGTTCCGTTCCTTATGAATATCTGTGGCAAAATCGTCCCACTTATCAAACACTTCATTCTCATTTTTTACCACTTTTTTGTAAATTTTCTGCCATACACAGTGTACTCGCCGTTCTCGGTCCCGCCAGGAATCAAACACGAAATTTAATCTTAGGAGACGTATAAATACATAATATATAGGGTTATTTTGAATATTTTATTTATTTCTATGGAATATTCCATTTAAACCGGCAAAAATTGATGGGTTGCATTTTGCTAAAAACTGTTATAAATATGTCACCGTACTCGCCCAAGGTCAAATAAAGTAATCGCCCGCTATACTTTATGAATTGTGTTCGGATTCTATATTCTTATCCTTGCGCACAATCTTTTCGGTAGTCAGAATAATATTCTCTACCCCGAAAGGCACCGAATTATATTGATCCATATAATCTTTTGCTGCTTCTTGCTTACCCCATTTGCCCCGAAAAGTGAAATGGAATGGACTTACATACAAATTGTCCTCAGAATGGTAATGATGCGGACCAAATAAGTTTCTCAGGCTCGATTTCAAAGTAATTTGAACGCTATTTTTTCCTTCTTTCAGATAATTCGTTATATCTCCTTTATCGTCCAAAACAAATTTCGTTTTTTGGCCGTTAATCTTTATTTCGGCCGCCATAAATCTGCCCCGTAGAGACAGTATCGCTCTGCCTGTTTTTGGCTTCTCTAACTTTCCGTGCAGGACAATCTCCCCCTTAAAAAAAGGATAACCATATTTATATAAAGCCGAGGTTATTTGAGGGAATTTTTTTCTCTTCTCGATAACCATGTCTTTGTTTACGACAAAGTCACCCTTCAAATAAGTCGTTTCGATCGAAGTATCATAATAGAGACAATTTCTGAGACTTTCCGTCGCCATAGAATCGAACAAGGCAAACCCCACTCCGTTGTGCTGAAAAAATTCGAACGTATAAGTGAGTTCGTTTTCGCCTTCTTTTACGTTCTCACCAATTTCTCCCTCGACAAAGTTTATATCAAACTCGCTTTTTTTCAAATAGATGTCTTGTCCATTTATTTTTATAGACAAAAAATCCGCTTTTTCCATAACTAGGTTCAGTGGCATTCGTTCTTTTAGCACGAATCTTTGGCGAACCGTAATTAACCCTTTATAGTCCTCTCTTAAAAGTGACTCAAAAATCCATGTAATCGGGCGTTTGGGCCCATATGTTGTTCCGTCTTTGCTTATTTCGGCATAGTCCATGACAAAATAATTTTCTGAAATTCCCGTTACTTCGAATGCATCTGTTACATCTTTCTCCGTAGCAATATAATCTGTTTCTTCGGCCGTTTCGTCCCTAACAAGAATCAAGCTCTCCTTTGCAGGCAACAGAATACGATTCGATATTTTTTGCGTTTCGAGCGTTTCTAGATTCAGCGCGACATATTTTTCCGCTATGTCTGTCAAGGTAATGCGACTTTCTTCCGTTGAGGATAGATTTTCCAAAAACATGAAATCACCGATCGTTCCTACTCGGGAAGTGATGAAACTATTTCCACCATCGCAATTATACTTTATCTTTGCTGAAACAATTATCTCATCAAGCGAAATATTCCCATGTAAGGTAATCGACGCTTTTTTTCCATCTATATATTCCAATTTTCCGAGGATACATAATCTTCCTTCATATCCTCGTAAAAGGTTATATGTCTCACGAGAGATAGTACGCATTTTCGGAATCACTAAAGTCTCATAATTGTTTTCACCTACTTGCAAAGCACCGTTTTCGATTTTTCCGTATCTTTCCAAGATGCGCTCGTCTATAAGCTGATAGGTTACTCCTTTTCGCCGTAACGCGTCTAATAATTTATTGAACTCGTCTTCTATTCCTTTTACGCTTTCATAATCCTCTTTTTGTACATATTCCAGCCATACCTCCCTTTGGGGATGCAAAATCGCTATATCGTATTTTTCCCGCGTATTTGCGACAATATATCCTAAACGGGTAAAATGGTCGTTAAATACTTTGAACTCTTTAAACCAATTTCCCTGTGGTGAAAAAATCGGCGGATTATCTATCTTTCCCTGCCCCGCAATCGAATACGGATACAAATGCTGGCACATCATGTTCACACCGTTGAAATATTGGAAGTTTCCGATACTTTTCAATTCTTTCGGCGTTACGTCGTATCCCGCGCATCCGTAAGTCTCCGTCAATACTCTTTTTTTACCTAATTGGCTCGCAACGCTTCCGACTTGTTTAGCCGATAACTCTCTACCATAACAACGTCCCAACCAATCTATCGCAGGAATATCTTCATATTCATATGTTGGCATGACCGCCGCAGCGCCCCACATCTGCGTGTATAATGCGCTTTCTTCCGTGGAATGTCCCGTCAACTTACAATGATGCGCTTTGCACCAATCATATAGTTTTCCATAAAAATTTTCTACATATAGTTTATTGAGAATCCTGAAATACTTTTCCCGAAAGCCGTACCCCCTTTCGTCATGTACGAACAACCAAATAAGGCCATCGCGGATATCTTCTCCCATTCTTTCAAATTCTACTTCCGCATAGGATGTAAACGGCGTCCCCCAACGGTAATATTGTGGTTCGTCCGTGAAAAACCCCGTAAGTTCGCGCCCGAATCTCTCTTTGAACCGTTCATAATATTTTTCGTGAGTCTCTTCAATAAATGCTTCCGTCACCCTCGGATTCAGAATATCTGTATTTGCGAGACTTATACGTAGATAAACATTATGATACCTATTCTCTCCTTTCTTTTTCTCTCGCACGCGAACAAACCCTTTCTCCTTATCTTCCGTAAAGCATGCGAACGCGGACGCGTCGTAATCTCCCACTGTATATTCTAAAAATCTCGCTCGATACTCTTCTTTTTTAAGTAATTTTCCCCCGACAAAACCGCTTGGCCAGCCGTTTTCGTCATATATCCATGCCTGCATTTTTAACTCTTTCGCTTTATCCAAGCACACCTCTATACATGAAAACCACTTCTCACCGAGATATTCCTCTTTTAAGCCTGTCCGCGCATGAATGATAAATCCGCCGATTCCCGCGGTTTTCATGTCTTCTATCTGCCTCACCAGCTCCTTTTCGTCCAAGAAATTGTTCCATGACCAAAACGGTATGCTTTTATATTCCTCCAAATTCCCCGATAACGCTTCTTTTAATTCCTTTTTCATAATTTATTTATATAATTCCCCATAATGTGCACAAGCACGATAATCCGCACTTTCCAAGTCTTTTGTTCCGAACGCGCTCCATGCGTGCGGACGGTAAATATCTTGCTCCTCGATATTATGTAAGCTCACGGGAATTCGATACATACTTGCTAACGTTATCAACTCGGCTCCAATATGACCGTAACAGAATGCGCCATGATTAGCTCCCCAATTCGACATAACGTTATACACACTCGAAAACGCGTTTGTAGTGTTAAGACGAGGTACAAACCACGTACTCGGCCACGTGGGATCCGTTCTGTTCAAAAGTATTTTATCCACTTGTTCAGGCAAATCCACTGTCCAACCTTCCGCTATTTGCATCGTATATCCGATTCCATCCACCATATTCACCCTCGCAAGCGTTACAGGCATTTCCCCTTTCGTCGAATAGGTGCTCGAAAATCCTCCTCCACGAAAATAACCTCGGTTTGCAGGGGAAAACCTTGTAGCCTCCAACATTTCCCCGATATCTTTCTCCGTCACCTTCCACCATTCTTTCATGATGGAATTTCCTTTTTCGTCCTTACTGGCTCCCGTTCCATCCAAAGCAGCCGCGCCAGAATTCAGCAAGTGGATAAAACCATCTGCCGCTCTCCCTTCCGCCGTCCAACCCGTTACACGCTCTACTGCTTCTTTACTCCAATACGTCCTTACATCTGCAAAAATGCTCGCTCTGCCTGTCAAAAGATTTTCAAAAAGCATGGTCAAGCCATTGCAGTTATCGCTTTCCGTTGCTAAAATTAACGGTTGTTTCTTGCCGTTCCAGTCAAATGTACTATTGAGTATAGCCTCCGTATAATCTCCGTTCGGTTTATAATCCGTCCACATTCTCTGTCCCTGAAAGCCGCCGAAAATCGCATTCCGCCCCAACGCTTCCTCGTGGCGCCCCAGCTCGTTTAATTTCACATTGCCCAGCATGATATCTTTTACGATAAGCGTCATCTTTGCTACAAATTCCCATTGACGATCCAATTCCTCACGCGTAAAAGCCTTTTGTCCCCACGCTCCGTCATTAAAGTCTTCCCCCTCTTTACAGTTTTTTTTGATCCATGCAATCTCTTTTTCGTACTCTGTTTTGTCATAAATGTTCAGCTCGATACGACGTAAAATCTCCGTCATGTCCACCCATTCCGCTCGTATTCCAAAATATTTTTGCATCCTATTTGCATCCAAAAAACTTCCGCCGATTCCCATCGCCACCGATCCGATAGAAACGTAAGCCTTATTTTTCAATTGTCCCACAACCAACGCACAGCGGGCAAACCTCAATATTTTCTCTTTTACGTCTTCTGTAATTCCGCTCGTACCCACATCCTGTACATTTTTCCCATAAATCGCAAAAACAGGTAATCCCCTCTGCGCGTGCGCCGCCATACTTGCCGCAAGATATACCGCTCCCGGACGTTCCGTACCATTAAACCCCCATACCGCTTTGATCGTCAACGGATCCAAATCCATTGTTTCCGTACCGTAACACCAACAGGGCGTTACGGTAAGCGTCGCAGTTACGTTTTCTGTCTGAAAATATTCATCACAAATTGCCGCTTCTCTTCCTCCGCCGATCGTACACGGTGATATAACTACTTCCGCTTTGCTTCCGTCCGCATAGAAGACATTTTCCTCAATGAGCTTTTTTGCCTCTTTCGCCATCTGCCGCGTCTGTTCTTCTAAACCTTCTCTGATGCCACCCCAACGGCCGTCTATCGTTGGCCTAATCCCGATTTTCGCCTTCATCTGCCTACCTCCATATATCAATCATTTTTTTTCAGAAATTTTCTTCAAATCCTTTATCTTCTTAGAAAAATATTCCTCGATTCTGTCCGCGATCATTTTATGTCCGAGTTCATTAAGATGTAAACCGTCGACGGTAAAATCATCCCCCGTATTTGTCTGCGGTTCGGGAAAACAATTCCGTAAATCCAAATAATCTACCCCAAACTTATCAAGGATCAATTTTTCAACGTGTATAAATTCTGATAACGGAGCTATTGGAAACTCCGAACCACGCTCTCCGCAGGGGTCATCTTCTAAATATCGATGAGTGGGTAAAAGAAAACATAATTTTCCTTTTCCATAGACGGAAATCAGATATTTGACAAGGACCGTCACCGCCCCACAAAAAGTTTTTGGATATTCATCGCTCAAACTCCCAATCGGTGCATCACCATGCCCGTAATCATTTGTGCCCCCGAATACGAATACAAAATCTGCCGTTTTATCCATTTCTTTTGCCCGAATACAGAAATTCCTATCGTATTCTAAATTATCGGATGGTTTCCTTTTTTCAGCAAATCCTGTTCCTCCCACGCCGTAGTTATTTTCTTTCGCGCCCAAGTCCTTACAGACGATTGCGCTATATATATCCTGTGGAGAGGAAATGCCTGCCCCTGCCGTAATACTGTCTCCTAAAAAGTTTATCGTCATACCTCCTCCGAAATCATTGTCAAACTCGATTTTGTCTACGACTTTCTGTCTTATTTGGGCAATTTTCATTTATCCGAACGAGATTCAGTTTTCGAGTTCAAGCTTCGCTATCCTCACCGAAAGACTCGTCCCATACAAAAACGGTTCCGCTGAAAATGAGTCGCCTTTCACCTTGATTCTTTTTCCGCTGTCCAACCAGTAAGCGCTCTTGATTTTTGCGTTTATTCTTATCGTCTTTATCGTTTCGCTCAGTGCAACATTGGGATCGGCACTCATAGGAACGTTATGAATTACGGCATAATAATAGCCGTTTCCTTTTAATATAAAAGCGTTTTCCGCCTTTATATTACTCGGTTTCGCTTCGTATACGAAGCTTTTATTTTTCCGTATCCATTTCCCTATTTCCTCCAGCAGGCATTCATCCGTTTGATTAACGCTCCCGTTCCCGAGAAGCCCCGTATTCAGTAAAAAATTACAGCCGCAACTTCGGCAATCCACGAGATTCTCTATCAATTCACCGATCGATTTATAGTTGATATCATCTTTGGCATATCCCCAATGGTCATTCAATACCTGACACATTTCTCCACCCCGTGGACGGTCGGGAGTATCCGTAAAACAAGGTTTTCCCCTTTCAAAAGTCACACAGTCAATTTCTTTATGTCCCACTTTTCCCTGCTCGGAAAGGCCCGTATTATTGACGATTATCGCTTCTGGCTGATACTTTCGGATCGTTTGATAAATCCGATCTTCCTGCCATTCTGCTTTGGGTTTATCCCACATTCCATCGAACCAAAATCCGCCGATCGAACCGTAGTTCTTGCATAATAGATCTATACTTCTTACAAGATAATCGATATACGCGGAAAAATTCTCTCGGTATTTGGTTGAATGCCAATCACTCAAAGTATGATAAAGGAATGGTACTACGTCTGCGGCTTTACATGCACTCACAAATTCTTTGATCAAATCTCTCCCACAGGCAGCATGCACCGCATCGTAATCGTTCAGACCTTGAGTATCGTACAGCGAGAATCCGTCATGATGTCTCGCCGTTAAAACGATATATTTTGCTCCTGTCCGTCGTGCTACAGAAACTAACTGTTCGGCCCAATTCTCTTTGACAAAAAATTTCCTGATCAAATTTTCGTAACGTTTTTTCTCCGCGTGCGGATTGAGTTTCAGATACCATTCCCCCTTCCCCATAAGGCTGTACAACCCGAAATGTACGAAAAGTCCGTATCCCAACTCTTGAAATTTTTGTATATATTCTCTTCTGCTCATAAATCTATCTGACTTAACTCCTCCCGAATAATACGGAATCCCTCCGAAATGCTATCACGAAAAAAAAAGTCCGGAATTTTTTTTGTAAAAAATTTTGCCCATATCCCTGCCGCTGCGCATCTTCCGAAATTGAAACTGAGATGAAAGCCGTCCCGGCACAGACTGATTCCGCCGCGCTCTGTATTGAAAAAGTCATATTTCCGAAGGCGAGCGATCAATTCCCCCGTCCGTATCATAGATAAATTTTCTTTTGCGCAAACTTTTTCCGTCGTCTGTTTGATACATTGATACATCTTTTTTTGACTGTAGTCATAACGCGCGAAATCTTCATGTTCGCTCCCCGTTTCGTAAGCCCAAGTCTGATGAAAAACGACAGGGATATCCAAAGATCGCCGTAAATAATACACAAGCTCGGATATATATGGATAATAGCTTTCTTCAATTCCCGAAAGGCCGCTTGCTTGCTGAATCGTTACGAAATCCCAGCATTCGCTTTTCAACCCGTCCTCCAAGGATATTTTTTTCGGGATACAACTTTCTCCACATTCCTGGTATTCATAGGCGGGTTCCTTCGTCTTTATCAATTCGCTATGATAACTAAGCGGACAACCGGGAATATAAAGATTCCGCACATATAAATCTAAGTCAAAAAGCTCTAAAAGGGCAGTGGCGTCTTGGGAAAAACTATTTCCTATCGCTAAAATTTTAATCATTCTTTCTCCTTGTCCCTTTTGTAAAATCAATTTCGGGGAGCATGCTTTCCCGTTCCCGCAATATTCCCTTTTTATAAGCGAAAGTCTTTACCTCAAAAGCAGAAAAGGTTGCATTTACTCCGCCGCGTCCACATTTTATCCGTACATTTTTCTTTTCATCAGCGGGATTAAAAAGCCTTATCAAATATCCATCTTTACGCTTTCGGAAGGAGGATAGCGTAATTTCGGGCGAAGACAATTCGAGAGAGAATTTATCCGCCCGCGGGCCCCTTTCCGCGGGGAAAATATTCAACGCATAGGGAAGGTGACAAAATTCATTTGCGTGCATTTCTGCCCGTTCTGCCCTATCGTATATCAATCGGAAAGAAAAAATATGTTCGCCTTGATCCGTCTTTTCGCTATACCTGTCATCGGGAATAAGTTTGCGATTTCCTATCGGATGAGCGCAATAGGTCGCACCTCTCAACAACGTTGTAAACAAAATCCCGTTTTCGTAGGAAAATGCATAAGAACTTCTGTTTAGCAAAATAAATGCATAACCATCGCTTCGTTTAAGCATTGTAAATCTTTGCGCACAACATTCCCGTCCATCGCTTTCAAGATGTTCTCGCCCAAAACTGGTCTGTCCGAAAAACTCCCCACAAAAGGAGAGAGGAAAAGCCAATTTTACCGCTTTATCGCAAGCATTGAAAAGAATATTTACCTCTAAATCTATATATGGTAAATCACGGTATAATGTATAAACGATACGGGCGAAAATATTTTCTTTTTGAAAAAAAGATTCTATCTTATTGTAAACTTTTCCCGATTCTATCAAACGACAGCCTTTTTCGTTTTTGAAAGTTGCCATGGGGACAGGAGTAAAATCAAACGATTCGGGATTTTCCCCTAACTTTTTTTGCTGTTTTTCTCCCATTGCCCACGGGTCGGGAGTATCGTCATACAAAACCAAACCGACTCCGTCCGTAAAGAGTTCTTTCCCTTGTACTACATATTTTTCTAATTTTCCGCTTTGTGGATTGATCTCAGCAAAATACTCGTTTCCCAAAAAAGGAAGTACCGACAACTGCCGTTTTTTCTTTATCGTTTTTTCCGAAAAGAGAGAGATTCTCGTGACTGACATGGGCGCGAGCGAAGCGAGGATGGCAATTTTTTTTCGGCAATCCCAGTTAAGATTGCTTTCTTCCTTTACTACCTGACAGGGTAATAAAACTCCGTTTTGTCCGTACGCATAAACAAAGCTGTCATCATTTTCCCCGTCATTCGAAGGATTTAAGGTGAATTCGGACTGAACGCAAGCCTTAGTCTCATAGGGCAGCGGATTGAATACAAACAAGGGATATTCGTCTCTTTTTGCACGCGGTTCACCATTGACTAAAGCAAAAAATGTTTTATCGAAAACGCGCTTCAATATTTCTCGCCCATGAGCCGCCGTATCGATAGACGCCATCTCACACGTCTTCGTACATGTCCCTGCAAGGACATCGTGAAATTCGATTTGTAAAAGATCCTTTTGCGCAAGTTCTGTTTCCGTCGAAGGATAATCGCATATTTCATTCAAGGCCGCATAGGAACAAAGCGCTTCCGTTATGTATAAGTCATTTTCTAACTGTGCGTGAATCTTTTTGATTCGAGCCAAAGCAGAATAGCAGCCAGGGAAAACGTGTGTTAAAGGGTGTTCCCATACGTTCTCGGGAACACACTCCGAAAAAAAACGTTCGGGAGTAGAGTGTAACCAAGGTTTTCCCTGTGCCTGAAAACGCGCTATATCTATTAAATCTTTTTCCGAAGGTCCACCGCCGTGATTTCCCAATCCCCAAAACACGAGAGTTGATGGCTCCTCGTTTTGCGTTTCAGTATATAGGATATGTTCCGTGGCATGTCCCATCAGTGTCGCATACTTTTCGATCCGACAGACCTTTATTATGCTTTCGTCAAAACCTTTCCATAAAAATTGTTCTTTCGGCAGTGGTAGGAGTGCTTTTGAAGGTCGTCCGACAATGTAACCTGAATAGCCGCACTTTTTCAGAATTTGAATCAAGCCTCGCGAATGGCCGAATGGGTCGACATTGACAGCGACAGTAGGCTTAACACCGAATTTTTGGAAAAAGTATTCTCTCCCCATTTCTATCTGTCGAATAATGCTTTCTCCACTGGGCATATTGCAATCTGGCTGTAAATACCAACCGCCCATAATATGCCATTTTCCCGCAGCGATTAAACGTTTGATTTCAGAAAAAAGTTCAGGGGAATATTCTTCGACATATTCGTACAGAAATGCCTCGTTGTGACAAAAAATATAATCATATTGTTTCGATAATCTGACAGCCGATTCGAAAGTCGACAGCGCAGCGGCAATCCCTTCGTCCCTTGTCCACTGCCATACGGGGTCTACATGCGCGTTACAAATCAAATGTAACCGATTTTTTTCAAAGATTTTTATTTTTCTGTTTGATTCCATATTTTCCGACCGATATTTCGCCATAGCCGTCCGTTTATCAGTTTTTCATTTTTTTATAGTTATAGGGAAGCATACCATATTCTGCAAAAAATAATTTATAAAAATGTCCTTTGCTGGAATAACCGACCATCAATGCGATCCGTTCTATACTAAAATCGGTCTTGCGCAAAAGTTTCGCCGCATAGCGCATCTTAATCTTTGTAAATTCACGATTGGGAGTTGTATTCATCTTCTGTCTGAACAAACGAATAAGGTAAGATTCAGAATATCCGATAATTGCACAGATATCGCTGAGTTTCAATCTGACATTTTCTTCCATAGACATTGTTCCAAGTGCTTTTTCTATCACATCGTTTCGAGTAAAATGACTGCGCATAATTTCATTAAAATTCGGAAGTAAGTCAAAAATCAGGCGGAAAATCAGGCGTTTCAAGCCTCTTTTTTCTTCTTCTACTGTCCCGTAGCGCAGCATATCCGTTACAAACTGTTTGACATTTTCAGAGAATTCCTCGTCGAAACGTCCGAGTAAATTTTTTCCGCTCAAAACTTCCTCGTAAAGTTCTGTATCGATAGTATCCAAAAATTCTTTGAATAGTTCTTTTCTGATTTCCAAATTGTAATACATCGTACTGTTTCCGTCTACGCGAATGGAATGCAGGTCGTCCGGTTTAATGAGTGCGGCCATATTTTTTTCAATTGCCGTCACTTCCCCATTGATGCAATTAAATATCCGTCCGGAAACGACAAACACAATTTCCCAATAATCGTGAGTATGCTCGATAGAAAAATCATTCGTTCGGATATTGTATTCTACATCAGTCGAAATTTCGTACCTTATTTTGTTATCAGCCATATACTTCCCTTAAACTGCCATTTCAGCAGATATGCTTCGACGGTAACCGAAACATATCTCAACACCTTTCTTTATGTAAATATTTTTTTCATCTCTTCGACGGAAATATACGCCGAGTCCGACTGCGCAATCGAGCTTCCGCTCACAACAAGATTAGCTTCATTATTAGCATATAAAATATACGCAGTGCTATTGATGATCGTATTGGTAAGTTTTGCCGAATTTGTTCCCCATGCATGATAGCAATATCCGAATCCACGGTCGTTTACAGTTACATACTGACCTCCTACTCCCCAATCCATAATTATCCAACCTACATTTATCGTACAATTCATTGTTTCCGATTGCCAACCCGCATATACGCAAACAGCGCCTGTCTTATTATGAGTTTGCGGCGGATTCGACTTCGACTGAAATTGTACATTAAGTGTAGAATTTATCAATTTTCCGTCCAACTGATAGCAAAGTCCCGCAGAAGCTTCGTATACTCCGTTTTCACCGCCTAAAGTCACCGTTATGGAAATGTTCTCTATAGTACCGCTTACTATATAAAACAGAAAACGGTCGTCTCCTTCCGCGGTCTTAGAGGCATCATCGGCTACCGTGTCATATCCCGTCGCGGCAAGTTGAATATGTTTTAAAGCATGCCCGCCTCCGTCCAAAAATCCCGACAAATTTCCGAGAGCGACAACGGTTTTTCCCGTAAAGTCAAGATCATTGGCAAGCAGATAACGCCCGTCCCAATCTGCAATTTCGCCGTTTTGATAAGCGCCCAAAGCAAGAAACTCGTCTGCGTTTTCTATTATTTCTGTCCATATTCGAACGGTTGCGGAAGCAGTCGCCGTTACAGATTCATAATTAAAATCTGCCCATATCGTCGTATTGCCCTCCCCACTTATCACAAGTTTATCTCCGTCAAAAGCAATTAAAGTTGCGTCATCTGCCGATAGAGCGACATATTGCCTCCAATCCTCCCAAGGTTCTCCGTTTTTTGTGGCAGTTGCGGTAAGAGCGAAAAATTCTGTCGTATAGTTTCCTCCCGCTTCAAAATCATACGTTGCATTCGGGAAAGATAACTCGATCTCATAAACATCCGCCTTTTTCAATACCGTTATCGTACATTTTGCAGTATACGTTTTCTCCGCCACGGTGACTTTTGCAGATATTTCCGCTTGCCCTTCCGAAATGCCCTTGACAACGCCCCCTGAAACAGTCGCCACGTTCGGATCATTTGAACTCCACACAATATTTTCAGAAAGGATTTCTGTATTTTCGAGTAAATCCCATGCCGAAACGGAAAGTTCGATCGTCTCTCCCGCACGGACCTCGTAAGAATTATCAGCGTCAAAGAAAATCTCTCCGTATTCGTATAAAGAAGCGCCTTGGAACTGTCCGCATACGAAAGTACTTATTTTTTCACTTTGCGCCTTAATGAGTAAATTCGTTCTGGCCTTTTCTGCCGTCACTCCGTCCCTGCCACCGGTAAAACAATAATAAGAGGCTTCTTCCGCCAAATCCCCGTTTTTACCGAATACGACGATATTTTCTCCGGAACGATAGACAAAGACATTATCGATAGTATAATATCCGTTCCACCCACCGTCGTTCGTAACCGCGAATACATAGTTCGTCTGTTGCGGCGCTATAACCGAAATTATCGTATCTCTGACAACTATATTGCCGTCGGGATATCCGATGAGTCCCGTTATCCCATGATTTGCCGGTGGGTTCGAGGAAGAAGTATATGTTGCCTGAACGAAACAATTTTCTATCGTCGCATTGTTTTTTGCGGAAAGTGCGACAGGACCAAAGCGATATACCCAACCTTCTATACAGAGGAGTTCTCCATAACTCACGGTAAGAGAAAGATTCTTGACCGTTCCGCCGTCGATGATATTGAAAAGCGCACTATCATCGTAACCGCCCGTTCGGAATAGAATATTGGAAACAGAATATCTGTTTCCATTGAATGTCCCCGTAAGCGTTATTCCCGCTTCCGGCGTTCCCAACGAATAAGGAATTTTTTCAAAATCAAGGTCGGCGCCCAAGGCATAATATTTATCCCCGCCGTCCAAAGAGAGAAACTCTTCCGCCGAAGAAATTATTTGATCGCAAACGATAAATTCTGTATCTGCACGAGCGATCTCTTCACCGGTCGTTTTGTCTATGAGTTGTAACATAATTTCTGTTTCTCCCGTGTTTGAAAAAATGATCTCTTCGTCCGATACCGTGAGCACATCCTTTCCCGAAACAACTAATGCTTCCAATATTGTATAACTAGCATAGTCTGTAAGTTTGACGCCGTTTCTTTCAACATCTATTTCAAAATTTTCCGCAAGTTCCGAAAGAGTTGTTTTTCCGTCAGAGAACAAGTAAGTAAGGGCATGTTCCTCTTCTTTCGGACGAAATACGTTTACCGTATATTTATTTGAAACGGTAACATCGCAGTTCGCAATATATTTATCATCTTCAACCACAACGGAAGCCGTAACGACCGCCGCTCCACCTTCTATTCCCCTAACGATGCCGTTTTCCACGGAAACCACCCTTTCATCTGATGAGTTCCATTCGATAATTGCATCTGAGATCGGATTTCCTTCGGGATCAACGACGACCGCTCCGAGCGTTATTTCCGTACCGGCATCCATTGCCACAGAAGTTTGATCGAGCGAGATCTCCGCCTTCGGAGGTGAAATTACGCTAACGGCGCAAACGGCGGTATATTCCGTATTTCCCACAGTAATTGCCGCTGTAATCTTTGTATTTCCCTCCGAAACGGCTTCCACTTTACCGCCCGAAACGGTCGCTACGGACGTATCGGAAGAACTCCAAACGACGTCGGGAACAGGTACCGCTTCCCCGTCTTGCGTAACGGAAGCCTGCGGTAAAAGAGTTTTTGTCTCCCCTTCAATCAATGAAAGCGCCGTTTCGTCTAACGCAAAAGAAACAGTATAATTTTCACCCTCAGCCGAAGATATTACGGTAATGTTGCAACTTGCCTCATAGTCCGTATTTTCAATCGTAACAAAAGCCGTAATCGTCGCGTTCCCTTCGGTGACGCCGATGATGTTTCCTCCGTTCACCGCAGCCACGGCGGGAGCAGACGAACTCCATTTCACCGAGAGCGAACTTTCATCCAAATCTTTGAAATTATCATATTCCGGTGTAAGAACTGCCGTCTTTCCCTCTTCTATTTCGAGAGAACTTTTATCGAGGGAAAAAGTTCCTTTCTCCGTATCTCCGCACGCAGCCGCAGCCAAACAAAAAGCGAGACCAAATACGAATATACAAACCGTCATCGATATTCTATACAGCCATTTTCTCATCTGACTTTCCTCCTATACGTTCCGTCATTTCTCATCGTTAAGGTCCGAATGAGCATAATCATAAACAGCCTCCAAAGGCGTGCCCTGAATGGCCTTCAAAAGTTCCGTTTCGTCAGAATATTCATACACGCCGTTAAACATGGGTTCCACAGCTCCGAAATATCCGATTCCCGTTCCACGATAATCCTTTTTATACTGACCGCGATTGAAAATATAGACATTTTCCACGCGCGCCCCCGCACAGTCGCTTCCCTGCCCATACAATGAATGAATATCCGCCTTTCCTGAACCAAGCGTGCTTGACTCCGTCGTGACTTCATAATCGACGATACAATTTCGAAGCACCGCTGTTCCGCAAATTCTTCCGCAAACCGCACCGGCTTCATTCCAATTTGTACTCCACCAAGGATAAATATCGAATTTAACTTTTATATAGACATTTTCCAACGTTCCATAGAGATAATTTGCTATCGTTCCGCCAAATTGTTGTATTCCCAACTGTTCGGCGCCGTCCGTCTCTCGCACGACGCTTTCATAAGTCGCTTCTACCGCCAAATCCTTTACCGTACCTGTCAATTCTCCGAATAGAGCACCGCCCCATTCGCCGTAACCTAAATCATAATTGACCGGAAACACCCCGAACAATCTATGTCCGCCACCAAAAAGTGTTCCCGAAAAATCAGGAATTGCGAAATACTGTGTTCCCGAAAAATCGAGGTCCTGCGTAATCAAAAAAGTCCCATCCCCGTCGGCTTGTATCTTTGCTTTGAACTCCGCAGCCGTAGAAATCTCTTCACATACATTTACGGTAACAGAGCAACTGAGCTCGCCACTCTTTACGATTATATGTGTAATTCCGCTCGTTTTTCCGATAAGAGTCCCCGTCTCATCAACCGAAACGATATTCGAATTTTCGGAAACAAATTCGATTTTTCCCTCCGCAGGCTTTATTTCCTCTCCCGAAAGTTCAATAAGGTTCGCTTCTATCCTCATGCTTCCGCCAACAGAAAGGGCAATTTCCGATTCAGAAACAGTTAGTTCTGCAATCGAGGTAACGACGACAGAAGCGGAAACCTGTTCTCCTCCATATATCGCCGTAATCGAACATTCTCCCGCAGAAACTCCCGTTATCAGCCCGTTGTTAACCGAAACACAAGTTGTAGAGGCGCTCCACTCCACTTCATTCGAGAGGATTTTCTCTCCGCTCCGGTAAAGCGTAAGCTGTTTTGTTCTCCCTACTCCGAGAATAATATAATTTGCAGACAGAGAAAGGGAATTATCAGGCTCGGGAGGTAATTCTGTTCCTGACTCCGAAGTAGAAGAACTGTTATGGAAAGGTGAATTTTCTTTACAGCCGGAAATGGAGAAAGTCATTGTCGCGGCCAATAGAACGGCGATCCAGAATTTTTTCATAATTCCTCCGTTTTACTTTAATTTGTAATCGTTCATTCTAATCCTGCGAGGAAAGATTCCAAAGAAATATTTTCCCTCCAACGCACGATATTAAATTTCGAACAATAGCGCGTAAACTCACTCTTTACCGCTTGATAATCCGCAGACTCCATTTGCGAAGAATGGCTGGCGAGCAAAGAGAAATATACGGTCAATTTTTCTTTTTTAATTCTGTCAAGGAGCGTCTCATAAAGTTCGGCGTCACTACGCTTATAGTGAAGGATTTCGTCTTCGGCTCTATCCAACATTGCACGCAACGAAAGGACCGTTCCGTAGTCTATTTTATCGTACAACGTCACATAAATGCCCGTAGATAGGTTGCGTTCCCGAAACAGCGCCGACGTATATGCTGTTATAGTATTAAAATACTGCAACATCGTATCCGAAGCATCCTTGTAATAATGTTCAAAGAATTCTTCAATCAGGGCGTCTACGTCGCTATCGGTATTCCAAGCAAGTTTAGATTTCAGATAAATGCGTAATTCTTCAAAGCAACCCATGGTAGATTCTAAGTTATCCTGTTCATTAATGAGCTCTACCCCCAATTCGCGATAGGCTTTTAAAGAACCTTGAATAGAACCAAAATCATTGAATACGTCAAAGAAACAATGGAAATTAACGCCGTAAGTATAAATGACGAGCTTTTGATGATTAAAAATTTCCGACCAAGCCCGCATGCTTTCATAAAACGACTTATTTTCGGGAGCCGTAATCGGATATTGAAAATCCATTCCGATTGGAATAAAAGATACAGCGACGTTTTCGTGCGGGGAGAGCTCCTTGGAATAGGTCTGCATTATTTCTTCGGACGGTGCCTCCAAAGTAAACCGGTAAGCAAAAACGACGAGTGTCAAATCTTTTTCGGGATTGGTTTCCTCGTAATAAGCCCGAACCTTATCGGCTACTTTATTGATAAAGCTGAGTTGCAAAGCGCTCGGTGTACCGAATTTATCGAGACTTTGTCTGCAATTCTCACAGGTACAACCATAGGATTCCGTATCAGGCTGAGTGACGAACACATATCTTGCATCGGAAGTTTCCGTTGCGGAAATCAACTCCTGTGCCAGTGCGTCTATTACGCCTTCATTGGACCAACAAATTCCCGTTAATCCCTGAGACGTCCAAAACCAATCGGAATGTTCAGGATAGTCCGAAGGGGACATGAAATATCCTGCCGTCGAATGGACCGATCCCATACAGTAATCGCTTGAATAAAAACCAGTCAGACGCATTCTCCGCATATATGTCCTATCCTGTACGAGCGTATTTGCCCCCATTCCCATCAGCTGAATATCCGGTATGCTTACAAAATTGAGCGCATAGAGAGGAACGCACTCCGAAGGACCATAAGTCTCATAAAATATTTCATCCGAAGCGTAAAACTCCAAACCTATCGTACGATTCAAAAATTCATATACTCCGTAAAGAGTTCCATAAGAACGGCTGTCATTTGCACCGGAAATGATTACGGTGTCCTCTATCGTTTTAATCTCAAAGCCGGAATAACCAAGCGCTGCTTCCTCGAAATCGGGATACAAGGAATCGCGCAGTGACGTCGCGCCCAGAGAGATATATTTTCCTTCGGTCAATTGGATTTCCGCATCGGTTACCGTTTCCAAAGCAACGCCCGTTGCCTCATAGAAAAACGATACGAGCTCCGTCGCGGCAAATTGTTCGCAGGATTCTGCGGTTGCAGGTACAACGACTTTATATTCCGTCGTTCCGTTTTCGGAGAGATTATATTCCGTCTTTTGTACTGGGAGTGCGCTGCCGTCATCGGAGGAGGACTCCTCTCGACAGGCAGTCAAACCACCAAAGGTAAAAGCACACAATACCATTAACGCAGTGATCCGAAATATATTTTTCATATTTATTTCTCCTTCAAAATCCGTTCCGGCTCATCGAATTTCTGCCGCAAGGGTAAGAAGCGTCAAATTGCCCGAAGCATCTCGAACCAGATAATCGATATAGTATTTTCCCGCCGAAAGGAACGTATAGCTTCCATCCTCCTCCGCATATTCGCGAAGACGATTCTGCCTTACGGAAATATCTATTATAAGTTCTTCTTCGGGTGTAACATTATCCGACACCACGAGGAAATTTTTCAGATTTATACTTTCCCCAACCTTGGCCGACAAAGTACTTTGAATAAGCGACGCTACAGGCGGTTCTTTATCTGAAACGGCAATCGTTATCGATAAGGTCTTTTTGTTTTCCCGTTCCGAAGTATCGTAACAGGTATACAGAACCGTATAGGAATCATACGCGGACGCCGTGAAATAATATTCTTTGTCTGCCGGTAAATCGCGTATTTCCGTCCCGTTTATGTCCTTAATATAAACGGGAAATTTCTCACTTCCCGTAAAGACGCTTACGGTCAGATTCTTATATTGGTGTAGAACATCTCCCGCAACGGCGGGCAATACCGTAACGGTATCGCCGATATCATATCCCGGATAACTTCCAAAGACAAAGAGTTCCGGAGCCGTTCGATCCGTAGTCACGCTCATTTGTTGATTATTGATTTCGGTAACGCAAAGACTGACGGGGGAGGTCACGCCAATCGTTTCAAGTCTAAAATATACTTTTCCGCTCGAAAATCCCTTAAAAGCAGTCCTTCCGTCCGTCGTAAAGTCCGGAACGCCCAAAGATGAATCCATGCTATCCACAAACTTTTTGCCAGCTGAACGATAGCCGATAAACAGGCCGGCAGATGAATTCCAATCGCCCGCACAATCGTACCAATTGACGCCGTCCGTCGACGCGACAATATCCCCGCCGCGTTTCTTAAATGAAATAGCTATGCTCTCCGCGGTATTGTAGCTATCCGTCAAAATGAGTTTAACCGTTCCGAATGCGTCGGCTCCTTCAGGAAAATAGAATGTGATGCTAAAATTATCAGCAAGGAGCTCTTTGACGAAGGAAAAACCGCCATTCTCGGACATCGTAAAGATTGGTTGAGAAGATTCCGATTCGGAATAGGACACGTTTTCGTCTTGCAAAAAATATCCTTGTTTATTTCCTTCTTCTTTGATTCGGACGATAAATGAATATTCAAAATCTTCCTCGCTCCCCTCCACAAAATATTTCGCTGTAAGCGTCTTTCCCGCATACTTGTGATCAGGAGAGAAAATATCCCCGGGCTGCAACGTTTCAATGAGCGCATCTCCGTCATAAATTCTGATACTTTCCTCCGCCTGTTCAATACCTACTGCCGTATAAATGTAAGCGGGCAGAACAGGAATTTCGTATCCGAAAGCTTCCCCTGTAAACATCATTTTATAAAAAGAGAAATTACTTTCGACTACCGGAACGTCCGTTTCTGTAACGATGACCTCAAAAGAATCCTCTGTGCTCTGTCCAAGATAATCGATCACCTTATAGATCACCTCATAGGTTCCCGTCTCCGGAAAACGAATCATTCCGTCTGTCGATTGAATAAAATTCCCTTCTCCCTTTTTTCTCCAACCGAAAAATGAATCTACGACTCCGCTCGCGCCTTTTACTTCATAATCGGGAGCATAATAAATTCTTCCGAGGAGCGCTGCGGTCTCTTTATTTTCTACTGTAAGCGAAATTCCCTTTCCGGGACTCTGCGCACGAACGGAAACATATATCGTCTCCGAACAATTTCCGAACGCATCTACGGCATAATAAGCAAGCGTATAAACGGAAGGTTTCTGAGGAACAAAATATCCGTTTTCCACTGAAATTTCTTCGCTTCCCTGATAAACCTTGACGACAACTTTTGAATAATTTTTGTCAAAAGACCGCGCCTCAAAAACGGGGAACGGCTGGCCTATCAACGCATAAGCGGATGTTGCGGCAGAGGAATCGAGCTCTAATACAGGCGCTTCTTTATCCTGTAAATATTCGGAGGTGAAATCGTAAGTTCCGACGCTGTAAACAATGAGCTTGGCTGAATTGCTGATATTCCCCATCCGAATGCTGACAACTGCTTCACCCGTCGTAAATCCGTCCCAAAGGATGGAAGAGAATCTCGGATCATCGAAATCGCAAATGAGAGAACAATACTGCGTCCCACTGATTGCAAAAAGAGCTTTATTTTGGTTATCGTAATAAAGCTTAAAAGAATCTTCACGTTTATGTTCACTGCCGCTTTTTTGAAATCCGTAACTCATGAGGAATCCCCCCGACTCATTAAACCCATCCTGCGTCGGTTTTAATTCCTCGGCCCCCTGCTGTCCATACTTTCCGTTACGGACATCGAGCCCGGAAAAACTCTGTCCCACTGCACGTGCTCGGATATAGCTCATTCCTCCGGCTCCGGCGAATGCCCCGTCCGCAATTCTGATTTCAAAATAATTTTCCTCGTCATAGACATCCGTCACGCGAATATAGATACGCGAATAATCAAGGGTAGCTGCATCAGTATTCACTACATTAAAATCTATTAGACAAAAACTTCCATTCGGATTTCTATCTTTAATATGTAAAAATGTTTCACCCTCGTTGGGTTCCGTCGTGTACGTTTCCATGTTTACTTTTGCCGAGGACAAATCCACGGTACGCTCAAATACGATTTCTTCATCGGCGGGCGACGTGAGTAGGACGCCGGAATTTCCGTCCGCCAATGTCTCATAACCGACAGAGCTCGTTTTACAGGAAAACGAGCCGTCCGCCCGCTCGTAAACGGTAAGTTCAAGTTCTGTTTTTTGTTCTCCTCCGGACAATTCAGCCGAATAGATAAGTTTCCAAATCCCCCCCATGGAAAAGATAAAATTTGAATGAAACTGAGTACCGTTGGGAGCCACGGCCGTCACTTCGGCTTCGGCACTCTCCCCTTTATAATACAGTTTGGCAGGTTGCATGATAAAATCGGAGCCATATTCATAAAATTCTTCTATCATCACGCCGTCAAGCCCTACGAGTTCGTCTTCCACCATGATTTGATAGGAAAGCGCATTTCCCTTTTCCGAGCGATCTTTGAACGTCACGGTATATTCTCCGGCTTTGTTAAAGCGCGCTTTTTGAGCCTTTGCGCTCTCCGCTCCGCTAAAATCCTCAAAAGTTCCGTCTGGCCCTATAATATAAACAAGGCTGGGATAATAGGCTGCCTCTGAAACGTTAAGGGTAGATGAATTGACTACATAAGGCAAAAAAACTTCTGTATTTGTTCCTATCGTAATATCTTCCGTGTTTCCGTCGGGCACGAACGTATTATAGACTTCGCCCGCTTCAAGTATGGAAAGTTTGAGAGTATAAATTGTCTCTATTCCACTCTTTGCCGTAGCCGTATAGACGATTTCCGCGGATCCTTTCGCATCAAAAGTGACCTGCTTCAACTCTGAGGGGACAGAACCGCTCGCCTTTTTTGTGCCGTTTTCATAGACAACGGCATTGATTTTTTCTATTCTTTCTCCGCCGAGAACGCTCGCCTTAGCCACGGGGACAGAAAAAGGTTCACCGCAAACTGCGTAGGATTCCGCCTTTACATAAACGGAAGGTTTAAATTCAGAGGAAGAATACATGCTTTTAACGATACAGTCGTATCCGCAGAGGGAATATATGTCAAATCTCCCTTCTTCGGAAGCAGAAACAATCTTTACGGCCACGCTGTATGATTCAAAGCCGCTTATGGGCAATCCCGTCGGTTCAGAAAGCGTATAGGCCGTCCCGTGAATATCCTCGACCTTCATGGCAAGAGCCGCGGGTTCAAAGATATATTTTACTTTTGTACCTCCGGAAACGGTGACGGAAGAGATCTCTATATTTTCGCCTTCAAGAGTACCTCCGAGAGAAAGTACCACCTTTGAACCGGCAACTTTCGCGTCTATTGCAAGAGTATTTCCATTGAGAGAATCGGTAAATACCAGCATATAGGAAGTAATATTCGAGCTTCCTGCCTCTAAGGAAAAATCCCCCGACAGGTCGCCGTTTACGAGAATTTCTCCTCCGGATTTCGTCGTCACTGCGAATACGGGACGATTAAAATCGTCGAGGGCTTGCGTCTGATAGCCGGTAATATTGCGGAAGGAGAAAATTTCCTCTGCGGTATATACGGCAGCCGATGCCGTCATCCAGTCAAAGAAGATAACGGATACAGCTACAAACAGCAAAGCAAAAAGTAATGTTATTAGCAATTTTTTTGTTCTAGTCATAATAATTTCCCCTTTTAACCTTTCAACCCGCCGGTAGAGAGATTTCCCATAAGCCTTTTATTAAAGATTCCAAAAATAATCATGACAGGAATACAAACCAACATACCGGCGGCAATTTTTGCAGGCGTATAAGCAAGTTCGCTGTCAAAACTCATTCTGACCATATATACGCCTAATGCAATTGTCGGCATAGACGGAAGCAAGACCATAGGTATCTGATATTCATTCCAAAACACGATAAAATTGAGGAGGAACACGGTAAGAAAAATTGATTTCGCGAGAGGTAGTACAATTTTCAAATATACTTTCAGATGCCCCGCGCCGTCAATGAATGCACTTTCCCCATACGACCACGGTACTCCCTTGAAATAAGCGTAAAAGACGAGAAAATACATATTCGTAAAACTTGCTCGCATAAGAAACATTCCCAAAAGGTTATCATAGAGCCCTATTCGAGTAAGCATTTGCACCATGGAAGGCAATTCTCCCACAATGGGAACAATCATGACGACTAATACAACATTGTAAATAATTTTACTCGGTTTAAAGGGATATTTTGAAGTAAGATAAGCGACCGTACAAGTGACAAAGGTTATGAGCCCAGCACTCCCCACCGAATAAATAAAAGAATTCAGCAATAACTGCATCGTATAAACTTCTGTATTTCCGTTTTTTGTGGATAAGGTGACCTTCAAGTTTTGATAGGCACTAATATAATTGTCCACGGTAAAATACTTTATAGGAAATCCGTATTTTACATTTTCTAATTCGTAAAAATCCCCGTCCGTCAAAGAAGCTACAAGGCTCCAAAACAGGAGGACAATCAATACAAGAGAAAAAAGCGCAAGTAGAATAAAAAGAATTATATTAAATACGCCTGCTTTCCTCTTATTCTTTCGGGGACTGTTGACCGATTTTTTTTCGATTTCGGACATTTCTTGAATCTTATCGCTCATTTTTCAATCCTCCTTGGGACCAAAGCGTTCCAAAAGATATTTCACGCCAAAAGTGAGCGGTGCTGAAACGAATGTCAAAATAACGCCGCAAGCCGCCATATAAGGGTATTCCGTCAATGAAGTGGTGGGATTATACATATCTCGGAACAAAAAGTACCCGAAAATACTATACGGAGCAGCTGCGTCACCGGGGTCTCCGAGCGAATAGAAATTGAGCATATAAGCCTGATTCATGAAAATACCGCCTACCCCTAAGACGACAAACGTTCGGACCGTAGGGAAAATGAGAGGAAGCGTAACTAAGAAAAATTCTTTAAATGGAGTACAGCCGTCAAGTTGTACATATTCTTCGACGCTTTCATCGATTTGATCCATCGTCCCGGTAAAGAGTAAGACACTGCTGCCGAACCCCATGAGGACCGTAAAACAAGCGACCATGGCGAACTGTCGGCCCGCGGTATAGCGCAAATCATGCAATTCAGGTTTTCCCAAGAGATCTCGCAAGATATTGATAATTCCATCGTTCAAGAATTTATCCCACATTAACGAAAGCACTATTGCCGAAAGAATAGAGGGTAAAAATAGAATTACTCTATAAAATTTACTAAATGCCCTCCGTTTATGAATATAATAGGAAAAGCACAGGCCGCCGCCGAGTCCGACAAAAAGTCCGATAACATAAATAATGAGTGTATTTTTCAATAGGTATCCAAAAGCTGATCCATCTGTTACCCAACGGAAAAATTGTGTAATATTTTCTATCCCCGCCCAAACGAGTTTCAACTGTCCGTCCGCTAATTCGTACTTTTGGAAAGCCAATATCACCGAATTGAAATTAACTCCGATATAGAAGAAAGAAAATTGAAGAATGGGGAAAATGAGCATCAAGCAATAAAAAATTTTTGCTTTTTTTCCAAACATTCCGAAGGATTTTTTTTGTCTTTTTGTTTTTATCAAAATATTTCTCCCAATATATTATTTTTTACCTAGAAATCGCACTCAAATATTTTTTTCCTTATCACTTTTGTGCCGTCTTTAAGCCGTTAAAATAATCTGCGGCGGTCAACGATTTATTTTGATAAAAATTTTTAATAGGATTTGCATACGTATTATTTCCTACCCTTGAAACGAACGACCAATCGTCCAACTCATATTTTGAATTGGAGATAGAGAGCTTTGTTTGTCCGAACAGTAAAGTTGTATCCTCATCTTCTACATAGAGAGTATAAAGACTCTGAGAATATGGAGACATTCCCTTCCAAATATCTGAATTTTTGTCTATGGTATAGTTATACGGACGAAGAATACCGGTAATCCCGTTGAATGTCGCCATTTGCTCGTTTGTATGGAATTCATAAACAAAAAGTTTCGCAAGATTTTTTCTCGTTTCGTTTTCAGAAATATTGTTATTAATGAGGACGCTGTTCGACTGCGTAGACACATAAGTTCTTCCTTCCCATACGTAGTCTTCCGAGGACTTGGGAATGGGCAGAGTTTTGAAATTATAAGCGAGCTTTGCATTCTCTCCTTGTTTATTGAACGTTGCAGTCGCTTCGCTTTCCCACCAATTTCCGTCGAGCAGCATCGCATAGGCATAATTACTATTGCCGTTGATAAACAAATTTTGTGCTACAATATTGCTGTATCCCGATAAGCTCATGCTGTTTTCTTCAAAGTAAGTACTAGCCTTCCCATCAATTGTCAAGCTGTTTCCCAACTTATAGGCAAAATCAAGTACGTCATATCTTCCTTTTTGCCGCTGCAATTCCGACATATTGCTTTCGGTAATATCAGTAGGATTCGTATCCTTTATAAAATTCCCATTTCCATCCAGCGTTCCGAGTGTTTTCGCGGTTCCTTTTCCAGTCAAATTGAGATTAAACTCTTCCGCGCCTTCGGCGTCGGCCAACATTGTTTCCGCAAAATCGAGGAGATATCCGTCATAAGTGCCGCAAGTTACAAGCGGCATGATCTTCTTCCCGTTTACGCTTCCCTGGTCTTTAAGATATTGACACAGAAGAAAAAAGTCATCATACGTAGCGGGCAACCCATCGTCTGCCGTGCCCTCTTTTTTATCTACGCCCAAAGAAAGAGCATCTTCTTTATCCCCAAAAATCTCTTCCCAATTGTTTCCGGTAAAATCTTTACTCGATTTTCCCCTTTTGAAAAAAGCACCTGTTTCATCAAAAATTTCTTCGTTATAAGTAATCGTCACATTGCCGTAATAATATGGAACTCCGTAAAACTTTCCGTCTGCGCTATAATAGTCGCGTTCGGAAACATTCATTTTTTGTAAAATTGTGTTTCCTGTTCCCTCGTCATAAGCAGAGGTCAGCGTCACGGGATTTCCCTCAGCATCTGCCACCTGCCAAGTCCAAGAACCATCTACTAAATCTGTAATGTCCATGGTAAGTCCGTTAATATAATTGTAATAAACGATATCCTCACCGAAAATAACGTCCGCTTGCAGATTAGAAATTGTCGTTTGAAGAGTATTCCCCCCGTATTTTCTGTCATTATCGGGAACAATTTGCACGCCAACCTTTCCGCTTTCAAAAGAGATATCTTTATACTTTTCTTCAAAATACCGCGTGAAAGAGTCCAACCAAACTGTTCCTACACCACCGTCATAGTTTCCAACATAGAGCTGCGAACGCGTGGTATCAATTTTCGTATTTCCTTTGCCGCCTCCGCACGCCGTCATACTTGTTACAACGCTCAATATCAATATAAGCGATGCACTTTTTAAGAATTTTATTTTCATTTGAGAACCTCCATATTTAGATTATCGAATATCTTTCAAAGAATAGATTTTCAGCGTTTCCGCCTGAATCTTTTCCTCCTCGACGGACAATTCAACCGTACCGTTATCTATGAGATCGAAACAATTATCGCTGAGCCGGATCTCGTCATTCCCTTGCACTTTTACAAATTTTCGGAATACATTAGAAGAAATAAAAAGACGCGTTTTATCTTCATTTAAGTGCATTGAAATATCCCCTTCACGCCAATGAAACAGTTTTGGCGAAACGAATAGAATGGCCCCGCGGCTACATTCTCGTTCTCCTTCAAATAACTTATACCCGAAAAATAATTCCCTTTCTCTACCTTTTATCTGTTCAACAACATTTTTTTCCCAAATTTTTTCCGCGGAGAACGAAGGTTGGCATACGAAAAATTCCTCCTCATATATCCTGTTGAAAGCCCCGTCGGCAATCCAAAGTTTTACGCAAAAATTTCTTTTCTTTCGCGTTTCGTTGATTAGAGTGAGCCGTATTAGACCTTCTTCACAGACGCCCGTCAACAAACTATTTTGATAGACTCTTTTGACCGTATAGAAAGCGGGCTTTCTTCTGCCATAATAATCGATCGTGGAAAAAGATATTGCCGGATAAGCATCGTTGAGCTGCCAATATAGTGTTCCCATACACCTTCCGTAATTTGAACGCAAATGCGCGATTGCCGTTTCCAGTGCCGAGGCTTGTATATATTGCGTTGCGAATACCAACATTTCGAAGGATGTGGGAAATTCAAATTCTTCGTGCAAATAATATGCCATTTTGGCGTTTCCGGCATAATTTTTCTGATGTCGTTCCATAATTTCAGAATATATGTTGTAGTCGTCGGGACGGGCAAACTCCTTAATGCTTGCCATGGGCGGAAACGCTGCGAAGCCAAACTCACTTAAAAATCGAAAGTAATATTTTTTATATTCATTATAGGGCTTTAACTCTCCCCATACCTTCCAAAAATGACTATCCCCATAATCCGGGTCCTGTGTTTTGTAAAATTTTCCACCGGCAGACGGAGACGAAGGCCAATATTCTGTATTCGGCGCAAGTTTCTTAACAAGGGCGGGAAAGGCATTTTCGTAAAGATGAAAATAGTCACCGACGATTTTATCCGCCTGCGGAAAATTCTTTTTTTCCGCCAAATCTTGCGCACAGGGTTCCATTTCGTTGTTACCGCAAATCAAAGCCAAAGAAGCGTGATTTCTGATTCGCTGTAAATTTTCTTCCACTTCGGCCATAATGGATTTCTCTAAGGAATCGTCCAGACAAATATGGGCACAGGCAATCATGACATCTTGCCAAACAAGAATCCCATATTTATCGCAGCAATCATAAAAGTAATCGCTCCCGTAACAGCCCCCGCCCCAGATTCGCAACATATTATAGTTTGCATGTGCACATTCCTTGATCGAATCGTAAATTTTATCCGAAACGTCCTCCGTCATCATACAGTCAAATGGGACGATATTTGCGCCTTTTGCAAATACTTTCTGCCCATTGCAGACAAAGGTAAAACTTTTTCCGAATGCGTCGTCCTTATGCTCGACGGATATCGTCCTCAGCCCGATATTTTGTATTCGTTCATCCACTTTGACATTATCGCAAAATCGTTCCGTCTGTAATCTATAAAGCGGTTGACCGCCATATCCATTCGGCCACCAAAGTTCCGGTTTTGGAATCGTTATCGAAATCGAAGCGCCGTCACCGGAAAATATCTTTTCCCCTTGCGGAGAAAACAAAGTGGTCTTAATCCGTCCCGCTCCCTCCAAATAGGTATTTACCGTTAAAGAAACGTTTTCGGAACAATGCGTTTGCAGAACCTGTATACTCCTAATCTCCGAATAGTCGGTCGCGTTTATCCGAACACTCCCTACAATTCCGGAATCAGGTATAGGCGGACACCAATCCCATCCGAAAGTATAATACGGTTTTCTAATATATGAGATTCCGGGAAGTGTTCCGTTCTCTTCCGAGTTTCCCCATACAAATAATTTTTCCATGCGCTTTCGCGCATATTTAACCGTACTGTCAAAATGAAGTTTGAGCGTGTTCTTTCCAATATGAAGTCTCTCTTTGACATCAAATTTCCACTTCCTATGAAAGTTATCCGTCTCTGCAAGCAACTCGTCGTTCAGATACACTTTGCAGAGTGTATCTAAACAATCGAATTCAATTATAATGTGTTTTTTTTCCAACAGGCCTTTTTCCATCGCAAACGAAGTAAAAAATTCCGCGTCCGCATCAAAATATTTTGCTAATTTCGTTTCATTTGTTCCGTAATATGGATTTTCAAGTAATTTATTTTCCCGCAAAACCGAAAACAGAGTACAAGGTATTTTGCAAGGAAAAATTGTTTCGCCTATTCTTAAATGCCAATTTGTTAAAATCATGAATGCTTCCCAACTGATTATTCTATTTTAATTATATCACGTTTTTATTTTGTTTCAATTCTCTATATAGACAAAAAAGTACGGTTTATTGACTTATTTTCTTATTTACCTCAAAAATTCGATATCTCGGGAACATTTTTTTGATAAGTTGTTTTGTTACAAAAAAATACGGCCGCACCCTTCGTCTGAGAGCGACCGTATTTCTTTAACAATATAGGCCGAAAAAACAACTGAAATATTTCCGTTTCACCATGTTTTTACACCGTTTTGCGCGATCAGCAAAGTACTGCCGTTCGCCACGATGTTTTTTATGAATTCGGGGACCCAATCGGCGGAAGCGATATCGCCTTTATATTCATTCAGATTTGCGTCGCTGTCGACCTGTTTGATCGTGACATTATTTGTAACGTAATCCCCTCCGTCAGTCTTTACCCGCGGCTCAATATAGCTTCGGCCGCTCACTCCGACTCCGCTCGCCACATAAAGATTGGTAAACCGTTCAAATCCGTTGTTTCCCCAATTCAACGCACAAAAAGCAGCAATCTTTTTATTATGTGGAGCCGTATAATTTCCGACCGCGGTTCCCGTCCCCCAGTCGGCTATAACCAACGCAACGCGAATAACCGTATTAGAAAGAAAAGCATTGTAATTCATAACACCGCAAATCACACCGTATCCATTTACGGCAGCTTCTCCGCTAATAATACAAAAAACAGCTTCTACATACAAATTCGTAATGACGGCATTTTCCGAACCGCCTCCTATTTCCCTCGCCACAACAGCGGAATATTCGACCGGTACATTTCCAATCCCGACCTGCGCGTAAATCGCCAAGTTTTTCAGCGTGCCCGACACCGACCAAAACAGGGCATTATCGGACGTTCCTTGGGCTCCGTTTGTTGCGGGAATTACCAAATTTTTAATGCAATGTCCGTTTCCGTCCAAAACGCCGCTTAAAGTTCCACGGGAAGTATAGGCGTTATCTTCGATATACTCGCTGAAATCCAAGTCGGCAGTCAATTGATAATTTTTGGACCAATCAGTAACCGCCATAAATTCATCTGCACTCGAAATTGGTATGTAGCTTTCCTCGAACTTCGCATATAAATGGATATTTCCTTTCACTGTATCGGAATCAAAGTTCCATTCCGTCTTCCCGTCTTTATTGAACCAGCCGATAAAGTCATAACCTTCCTTTTCAGGTTCGTTCGGAATCGACAATTTTTCTCCGTATTCTGCCGTCTCTCGCGTAGTTTCCGTATTATCTACATGATATGACACGGAAAAATCCAGATAAGTTTCTTTCAATGAGTCTTTTTCTTCGCTCGTCAATTCGGAATTTTCGTCGTCATACTCTGCCTTTGCCACCCAAGACATGGAAACTCCTGAAATCTCTTGCGTATAGATATAATCGGTTTCCTCCGTTTCTTTGTAATATCCGACCGCAACGAGCTCGCTTCCGTAATTCTGGACGGGAATGTCATAGACATATGCTACCGATTCCATATAGAGTATGTCGTCCAGCGTTATTTCCGACCATGCTCCCGTAGTATCAATATTCATTACTTCGCGCGTATCTACGGTCAAAGAGCTTTCCCCGAGCAAATACTGCGGAATAATCAACGTTCCGGTTTGCAATTCGCCGTTTTCCGTCAAGCTGTCATATTTTTCTTTTTCCATAACGACGTGAAATTTTACTCCGGAATCATGAACATCGTCAGCCAAACGCACGGAAGCGCCGCGGACATAATAATCAACGGGGGGTACTTCTGCCGTTGCCGAATGAAACGCTACCCCCACGGCAGCACTCAACGATAATCCCGCCGTCAAAGAAAAAACGATAAGCCATTGTTTTTTCATCTCAGTCCTCCCATATATTATCGAAAATGTTTTCCCAATTCCATTTCGCGCCTTTCGCCATACCAACACCGCTAGTCCTTATCACGTCTTCTTCGTCTAAACGCAAGACGGTAATTTCAGGACTCTCATAGTTCTTTGTTTCTTTCTCCATTTTCCTACCTCCGAAAAATATATTTTGCAAAAAACGATTTTCGTTCTTTGACTTTTACCATATTAATCAAAAATGTATAATCTTTTCTTGTATATCATTCGGGCAGATGAACCGAGGTCCATATTCCCGAATCTTCCTCCGCTACCGTTTCTTCGTCCAAGCCAGAGTTTTTATCGAAAGAATCATTACTTGAAGATAAACCGACTTCGACGGAAATATCCTCGCTTTTTGTTTCCTCTTTGCCGTTCGGATTTCCTCCTCCGCAAGCGGAAATTAAACAGCCAAACGAAAAAATAATTAAAAGGAAGTAGATAAAATTTTTTCTCACTCTTATATCTCCTAAAAACTTTCCATTTATATTTTAACACGAACGACTCGTCCATTCAATGCTTTATATTTGTATATTCGTTCAGTTTATTGACTTTTTTGACCTATTTATAAAAAACGGGTTTTAATAGTCCCGTTTATTTCGCAGAGGTATTTTCAAAACTCGTTGGCGTAGCTCCGTCAAACTATCGAAAAATGGTTACTACCAATCTCTAAAACATTTTTTAAGACAAGCGATTCTCCTTTATGACGAACAAATTTGCTGTTTCAAAAATCTTATTATCCGTCGCCATCGTTTTTGGAGGCGATGGTATCCTTCGTTTCTGTTCGAAGCGGTCTATCATGTCGCGGAACGCTTGTTTGTCGCTCTTGCGGATATGCTTATACTACAAAAAAATGTCTATAAAATATGTCATAGTATTTACGGAAATATCCTTTGCAGCAAAATTTCGATTTCGGTATACAAACCACATATTCCGTACTGATTGAAAAAGTCTGAGAAGATCTATCTTCTCAGACCGCGAATTTGTTGCTCTGATATATTCTGATTTTTTATTCCTAAGGTTGTTTATCCGTACTAAATAAACTATTGCTATTAGGTAATTCATTCATTTTCAATATTCTCTGATTTAGTTTTTGATCGTTAACTGTTTGGGCACACTCTCATTTTATACGAAATCGGAATTTTTATTTCAACTCATTGGTTACCCTATATCCGGTCCGCGATTATCCCGTAACTTCTCTTTATATCAAAAAGCAGGTCGAGTTTTAACAACTCAACCTGCTTTTTACTTTTTCGCTCGCTTGAAAGTGCAATTTCTATTAAAATTTTATTTTAACTTTTATTCCCTATGGGAACTGCGCTTTTTCGGAAATCCCCTTTTCATCAATTATTAAAATACATGTTTTATTCTTTTCCAAAGAAATACCCGTAAAACAAATTCATTTTCTTTTTATCTCACTTATACTTTTTGTATTTTTCATCGGCGATTACAAGATTTCGCAAATTAAAAACATCTATATTATTATATCTCTAAAAATTATTTGACCTTTATCGTTTTGATATTTTCAAAACGAATATCCGCGGTAACGCCATCGTCGGTATACAGTTCATAATCGACCTCTCCCTCCGAATTTTTGAGCCAAAGGAAATTCTTATCGTCGAGCTCCTCGACATGAGAAACGGGATTCGCGAGAGGGAGCGCTTTTCCCGGCGCGATGAAAAATACCGTCTCGTCGAAACCGATTTCAATATAATGATCCCCGCGGGGAAGCACTTTCTCCCTGTAATCCGTCACAGATTTTATCTTCACCATTTTCATGCTTTCCGGAAGATATACGAGCCGACCTTTCTCGTTCTGTCTGTACACGGGAGCAATCATGATGCTGCCTCCGACAAAGAGCTGATCTTCGATTTCTTTGGCCCTTCCATCGTTCGGATATAAAAATCCGAGCGGAGTATACAAAAGCTCTCCTCGCAAAGCACTTTTTACATATTCGCTGTAAAGATAAGGAATCAACGAATATCTTAAATCCAGTAAATTTTTGATCGCCTTTTTATTTTCGAAAAGGTAAAATTCCTGTCTGCGAGCCCCGAACGTACAATGATTTCTCAGCAAAGGAACGAATATACCGAGCGCCAGCCATCTGAGTATCAAATCTTCGGTCGTATCCTGTCCAAATCCGCCTATATCGGCTCCGGCATAGAGAAAGCCGCACATATTGAGAGACGGCAGCATTTTCAGATTCATGAGAAGGTGTTCCCAACGCGAAGCGTTATCTCCCGTCCAGATTCCGCCGTAACGATGCATTCCGATATGAGAAGATCTCGAATAAATCAAAAACCGTTTTTTATCGTCGTACTCCTTGAAATATTCGCTCGCGGAGCGCACCATGTTATAGCCGAACAGATTATGAACCTCGGAGTGCCTGATTTGTTTCCCGTCTGCGTCGTGATAAAAAGAAGCGTAATCTTCGGGATTATTGGCAAGTGTGGCCACGGCTCCCGTAATGCTCCAAAACTCTTGAAGAGAAAGATTTTTCCCCGCTTTTCCCGAAATATGTTCGATCGTCTTTGCCAAGTTTTTTTTGCTGTAAAAGACCGACGGTTCGTTCATATCGTTCCAAAATCCCTCTATACCGCAATCGAGGAGTGTTTTATAATTGCTTCCGAACCATTCGCGCGCTTTTGAATTGAGAAAATCGGGAAAGACCGAATCGCCCGGCCATACGCCTACGACAAAAGGTTCTCCGTCTTCTCCCTTACAGAAATAATTGTTTTTAACGCCCTCTTCGTATACGGAATATCCCTTTTCGACCTTTACGCCAGCATCGATAATGGGAATGAGCCTGATTCCCCTTTCCCGCATTTCTTTTACAAAAGCGGGAAAATCGGGAAACCGTTCGCCGTTTATTGTGAAATCTTTGTAATTTTCCATATAATCGATATCCAGAACGATCATATCTATGGGAAAATCACATTCTCGATACCCGTCGGCAACGGTTCGGACGTCCTCGCGATTCATGTATCCCCATCTCGACTGCGCAAAACCGAACGCGAACTTCGGAGGAATGTAACTGCGACCTATCATACGGCGGAAAGAACGGATAATGTTCAAAGGAGTCTCTTCCTCTATGATATACAGCCGAAAATCCTTCGGACAAACTACGGTCATTTCGCCCCGTTTCGTATAATCTATATCGTAAATCACCTTTCCCGGACAGTCGATAAAGATACCGAAGGAAACCTCCCCCCAGACGAAAAGAAAATTATGCGAAGCATAAAGATTCCTGCGATTTTCATGAATTTCGGGATCGTCGGTATTCCAGCTCTCGTATATCCAACCTCTTTTATTGATCCCCCGTACCTGTTCTCCGAGTCCATATACCCCGTCGTTTTCGGAAAGAGTGTATGAAAACGTGTACCCCGTTTCCGTCGGTTCGCACTTTAAGTAAGGAAGTTCCGACGAACATTCTTCGACATCTTCTTCCACGGAATTTGTTTCTATCGGGTTCCCGTAAATGTATTTTTTTATATTTCTTAACGTTTTCATATCCTTTCTCCGTTTCGATTAATTTTTATGTACTTTCAATCGTTGTCCGCCACAACGCATGGATTCTTCCGCCCGTATTCCCATAAGGTGGCTTTCTACGGAAGCGGCAAGCGACGTCGGGTTGTTGCTTTCGCCCGTGAGTACGCGGTACAGTTCCTCCACTAATCCCGTATCTCCCCCGCCGTGACCGTAACCGCCTTCGACGAGCTTATTGATGCTAATGTTTTCCCTCTCTTTTCCAAAAATGCCCACTTCGATTACATTTTTTTGTTCGTCGAGAACAATTTCGCCGTAAGTTCCGAAAAATCTCATAACCCGTCCGCAATCCTGCGTAAACGCCATCATCGTCAGCGTGGCATTGACTCCGTTCGTAAAGGTCATAGAAACATGCTGATGATCGACTACATCGTTGTCACAGGCAAATACGCATCTGCCGTAGTTCCCCGTTTTCAGGGCTTGGAGTATTTTTTCTTCCGTCAAAGGAAAATCCTGCGTGAGAATATTGATCGGCCAAATATTTTCGGGACACCCTGCCCGCTTCCACGATTCAATATAATACTTTACGGCCGAATAAGGGCACGTCTGTTCATATCTGCAATCCGTACAACGCTTTGCGGCTCCTTCCGGCGTGTTTTCCTCCTTAAAAAAAGTCAGCGCTCCCACCGAAGAAACAGTATCGCAGGCTGATTTCGCATACCATTGAAGCAAATCGAGATCGTGGCAGCATTTCGCCAAAATCATCGGCGCCGCCACCCGATAGTTTCTCCAATTTCCGCGCGTATAACTATGCGCATAATGCCAGTAAGCGACTTGTTCCAGCGCCTGAATTTCAACGAGTTTACCGATTTTCCCTTCGTTTATCAATTGGTAAACCTTTCTGTAAGCGGGCGCATAGCGCAAAACGTGACAGACGAGCACCTTTCCGCCGTATTCCTTCTGCGCGCGCAGAAGCTGTTCGCATTCTTCCTCTTTGTCGGAAATCGGCTTTTCGAGCAAAACGTCATACCCCAATTCGAGCGCCTTGACGCATTGGCGGACGTGGTCTCTGTCTAGCGTCGCTATAATCAGCAAATCGGCTCTTTTTTCCTTAAAAAATTCCTTTTCATCGGAAAAGCAAAGCGCACCGTCTAAGCCGAATTGACGGCCGTAAGAATCGAGTTTTTTCTCATTAATATCACAGAGCGCGACGAGTTTATATTGTTTTTTTCTTTCATACATCAATCTGCCGTAAGATTCGGCTCCGCGCCCTCCGCAACCGAGTACGGCGACAGTAAAAATCTTTTTCTCCATATTTGAGCCTCCGCGTTTTATACTTTATTTTCTGAAATCTCAGATTCCTTGATAAAAATATGTCTATCGGCTTACTTATTGCCGTTCTAAAATACCCGCATTCGGATTTGTTTCGTCACGCGCGGTTAAACGTCGCATTCGAGGCAAAGACGCTTACGTAATCTTTTGTAATATTCTGCGGACGGGTTATTGCTCCGCCGATTACGATATGCCCGATGCCCGTATCGAGAACTTCTTCGAGTTCCCGATATGTATGAATTCCGCCCTCCGCAATAATTTCGGAATTTTTTATATCGCTTTTCAGTTTTTTCAGAAATTCTATATCGGGAATACGGATTCCCTCCGTTTCCTTTGTATAACTTCTCATCGTGGAAGAAATATAGTCAAATCCGATTCGTTCCGCTTCCAATGCCTCCTCGTAAGTCGCTATGTCCGCGACGATGCCTTTATCCGAATTGTCGCGGATATAAGCGACCAGCTCTTCTATATTTGTTCCGTTGGGGCGCGGACGCAACGTCGCGTCGAGAGCGATAAAGTCACACTCGGATTTCAGCAGCGCTTTGACTTCCTTCAAAGTGGGCGTGATATATACGGGACTATCTTCATAGTTCTGCTTGATAAGGCCTATAATGGGAAGGCTTCCGCCTATATATTTACAGATAGCGTTTATATCTCTTACCGTATTCGCACGTATGCCCACGGCTCCGCCCATTTTTGCCGCCATCGCCAATTTCGGTATGGTATTTCCGCCATACAGCGGTTCGTCTTTTAATGCCTGACAAGAAACGATCAGTCCTCTTTGTAATTTCTGTTTCATTTTGTTCTTATCCTCACTCCTTCAAAGATTTGCGGCACCGTAAGCGCCGGACAAATTTCCAAGTTTTGCAAAAGTAATTCCTTCGTCCGCTCCGCAAAGGAGAGAACGAACTATATCCTCCGACTTCATCACTCCTCCGCCGAGAATTATTAACTCGGGGGAAAGAATCGTTCTTATTTCCGTAAGAAGCCGCCGAAGATAAACGCCGAAGTTTTCAATGACCTTTTTTGCGGGCTCGTTTCCGTCCCGATACAAGGCAAAAAGTTCTTCCGTATCTTTCAGCGAGGGTAATTCCTTACGCCCCTCTTTCAAGAGCGCGTTTCCCGAAAGATATGTCTCCGCACAGCCCGTCTTTCCGCAGTTGCAGCGGTTTCCGTTCGGTTCCAGACAGAAATGTCCCCAGCGTCCGCCCGCAAAGTCCTTTCCCCGCAAAATCGTTCCGCCGACGAGGCTCGCGCCACCGACGCCCGTTCCGAACGTCAGCATCGTCGCATCCTTTACGCCCTCATGAAAAACGAGTTCTCCCTTTAACGCACAAATCGCGTCGTTATCCGCTTTGCACGGAATCGAGTACCTTTTTTCGACAATTTTTTTGATTTCCGTTCCCGTCCACCCCGAAAGGTTATCCGTCGCGTAGACACAGGTTCCTTTATACGGATCGATGTTTCCAGCCGAAGAGATACCGATAAACTCGGGAAGTCCGGCCGTCAGATCGTCGAGCACGGAAAAAAGCTGTTCCAATATTTTTTCTCTTCCCATGCGGCCTTTCGTCTCGGCCGAAACAAATTTTAACGGTACGGGTCCGCCGTCAAAAAGAGCGCCTTTTATCGTCGTCCCGCCGATGTCTATTCCGCATTTCAGCATTTTCGTTCCGCCTTCTTTACGGTGAGTTTTACGTCCACTTCAAACATTCGGCTCCATGGCATTTCGACATGCAGAGTATCCACGCGCCCGTATACGGAAGGATAGTATGTCTTCATGCGTTTATCGATTTCTTCCTTGACGATCTCCGCCACTTTTCCCGCCTTGCCGTCCGTATGGAAATAGTCTAGTCCCATCTTCGGCAAATAAGTATCGGTGACATATTTTTTGACAAAAGGCATATATCCGATATCTTCATAGTAGCGATGAAGGAGGAAACTCTCGTTTCCCGTTTCGTCTTTTCCGAGCAAATACAACACCGCTTCGCACACCGCCGTTCCGAGCGTATTCGACGACGTGTTCCAACCCGCGTAGGCATGGACTTTCAACATGAGTTTTTCCTCATTCATCAATCTGACGAGTTCTTCGTCCCCGCCGTTACAATACGCTACGTCTCCGACGGCGACGATTTTTCCCTTTTCCAGCGCATATTCCATATAGGAAACGAACTCGCCGAGGTTTCTTTCGATGTCGTATGCGGTGACGTATTCCGGTTGATCGGGATACCACATTCCCGAGCCTTGGTTGACCGCAAGGAGGATATCCGCTTCCAAGAGGGAATATACCCTCTGTCCGCCTGCCGCCATGATATGATATTTTATCGTTTCGTCGAGAGCCCTGTCCTCAAACCAAGGGATTACCGCGCCCGCCTTTGACGAGGCGTATTTTACAAAAATTTTGGGAACGGCGTTATGCAGTTTCGCGACGGCCCTGCCGAGCAGAATCAAACCCGTATCGTCTGCGGAAGGATACATTGCCGTTTTTAAGTGCAGGCTGTTCGTTTTCAGAAATTCTCTTACCGTCATCTGATCCATCGACGTGAATCCATAAACGGCCGCGTCGTCCTGAGGAACGATGAAATAATCCACCGTACCGTTCTTTATGTATTCGAGATTGTGCATGATGACGGCGAGGTTTTTCTCCCTTCTGCCGATAAAATCGTCAAACACTTCCCGAGGAACGGTCTTTTTTATCCTCTCAAAATCCTCTTTTTCTTCCTCCGTCAGGATTCCGAGTTTCTCCTTATGCGTATACCTTCCGTATAAATGCAATTCCTTTCCGTAAAGGTCATAGTAATCAGGCTCTTCGTCGGAAAGGGAATAATCCGGACAGCGCATAATCAGCTGAAACACGTAAAACTGCATTTTCGGATTTCTCTTTCGAAGCTCCTCCACCAATTCCGCCCTTCTTATTAACGTTGAAATTTCTTCGTGGTGCAGGCGGGACGGAACGATTCCGCCGTAAATCAGCGTATCCATCGACAAAATACACGCGTCGGCTCCGTCAATATTTTCCGTCAGCCATTCAGCCAGCCGCTCCGTATCCGCGGGAATCTTTTTATTTCCCATATATTCCTTGGGCGGAAGGACAAGCTCGAAATCCGCCTTCGGCATCATTTTAGGAAAATCATAATTGCAGGGACGTTCGTCCAAGGGGAGCATCACTATCTTTTTCATATTTTTATCCTTTTAAGCGCTTTTTTTACTTCTCGTTCATAGGTCTCGGCAATCGCCACCATACCCATATCGCTCGGATGAATTCCGTCGGCTGTATATTCCGTATAGTTGCCCTTGAATATCTTTGAACCGTCCGCAAAATATACTTTATATCCCTTTTTTCTGTATTTTTCCGCAAGTCCGCAAAGATAATTTTTATAATACTTTCGCAATTTTATCCTGTACTCGTCATATCGGTCCATCGCGAAAAGTACCCGGCTGAAAAGCACCACGGGAACATCCGGCTTTTTTGCCAAAAATGCGTTCAGAAACCCTTCGGCATTTTCCTTCATTCTTCCGTCGATTCCGGCGTTCGGCTCGGCATCTACAAGCAGTACGTCTATTTCCCTGTCTCCGAGAACTTCGCCCATCTCCTTTTCCATCATCGCTGTTCCCGAAAACCCGAAGTTGTAAACCTGCATATCCAATTTTCTCGAAAGATAATTCGTCGGAGCCATTCCCGGACGACTGGCGCAACAGCCCTGAACAATACTCGTGCCGTATACTCCTATTTTTTCGGTTCGGCCGAATCCGGATGGTATTACCGAGGCGGTTTCGTCCACCCCGACATACAGTTCCTCCACCGCCATATACAGCGCGAGATAAACGATATACTTTCTCGGCTTTCTCGGTTTGTCCGCAAAATGTCCCAAAGAAAGCTCATACGTGGTAGAATTTATCGGATAAATCCGCACTACTTCGTGCAGGACATAAGCGGACATCTCTTCGTCATAAATATACAAATCCGCGCCGCATTCCCCGATTTGCGTCATATTCGTCATGTCGAACGGAGCGCGATTTCGGCCTTTTAAGAACAGCTGCGTCGAATCGGTTTCAAAACGTATCTGTATCCCGGCAGATTGTTCCGCAAGCCATGCTTCTCCGTCGTTGACGGGACGAATGTAATCTCTCTCTTTCCTAGTCAGACGGCAGAAACCGTCTTCTTCAAGGGCGTCCGAGCCGAACAGCCCGAAACAACCGTCCTTGACGTTCAGCCATTTCAAAGCCCTTTCTTCCCTTTGTTCGTTTTTCAGATTCGAATCGAAATCAAATACTGTTTTTTCTTTCATGATTTTCTCAACCTCGCGAGTAGTTCAAACCCTGTCTGAACGCTTCTATCGTTTCCCGCAAATCGCCGTAATCTTCACCCATATAGCCGTCGGCATTGACTATTTTTAATCTGTTTGTTATCAATCCGTTGCTATAATCGTTGCAATTGAACCAAACGGCGCCTTTTATCTGTTTAATATAAGCAGCCTTTTCCGCGGCGTTGATTTCCGCAAACATCTCTCTCACCCATTCTGCCTGCTTCGCCGCATTTCTGCCTAAAACTCCGTCCGTCTCGCCGCCCGAACCGCAACCGAATTCAGAAATAATTGCACAATAGCTCTGAAAACTTACGTTCTTTTCATAGAGCGTCTGATAGTGCTCCCTGAAACTCGTCAACGTTTCTCCGTTTCCCATTTCATATTCCGTAAGCCCCAGCATCTGGACATATTCCGTTCCGGGAAAATAGCAGAGATCTTCTCCCCAGGAAGAATACGGACAGGATACCCCCGACGGATTCCAGATCCAAATGCAGTTATCCACGCCCTCTGCCTCAAAAATATCGTAGAGCCGCCGCCAAGTCATCACGAAAATATCGGGATCGAGCAGGGTAACCAAACCACAGTAACTCGTCCAATCCGTATTCATTTCATTATTCAATCGAAAAAGGACGGGTTTTCCATAGTTTTTTATGTCCCGAGCCAAACGGCGGAAAGTTCCGTCGTATTTTCCTCGCAATATGTCGAACATCGGTGTTTTATTTTTTACGAACGAATTGTTATCTACGGTAAACTGATAAGTATACTGCAATACAGGTTTTCCGTTTTTGCCGTTTCCGCCTGCCAAACCCGCAGCCATGGTCTGCGGGAAACCGTACCGAAGGTGCGTATAGGTGGGATAAATATCGTATTTATAACCGAACAGCCTTTCCGTTTCCGCCTGTATATTTTTTATTCGTTCGTATTGCTCTGTAAACGCGGCACTGCCCTCTCCTTCGTCGGACATCGAATAGCTGAATACGCCCCAGTTTATTTTATCTTCTGCGATCAGCCGATTGAAATATTCCGCGGTTTCTTCGCTCCAATTTTCGTTTCCGCCGGATTTCCCCGCATCAAAATAATTCTTTGCGCTTCCTTTCCTCGGAACGAACGAATAGCTGTCTATGATATCCATCATTTCCGCCGCACGATCGCGTTTCGACTTCATGACAAACAGACCGAAATTTCTGTTATCTCTTTCCTTTCGGATGACCGCTATATTGTAATAGGGACGCTCTATCTTTTCGTCGTCTTTGATATGTATTCCGTAATAATAAACGTCATATCCCGGCTTTATTTCCGTATCGTTATACAGCGTTTTCCCGATTCTTTCCAATCCGTTTGCCGAAATGTATCCGTCATCGTCGATAAATCTCAGCAGCCATTCGTCGCGATAAATCCCCCACGGGTCGGAGGTCGCGAGATACGGATTACTGTTTTCGGCCGAAACGGTCAAAACAGAATCTCCCAAAGAAATTTGCAGTCTGTAATGCGCGATCGAATAATCGATATAGGAAAGCTCGTCGGCGGGAAGGCAATAGGTCATTCCGCCCGAATAATCTACCATCTTCACATATTCTTCGTTATAAAATTCTGCCTTTGCGTCCGTCCGCGCAGATATGTTGGAAAAGGTATCCGCAAATTCCCCGTCGATATAAAATCTCGCCGTGGAAATGTCCTCTGCGCTTTGAAAGCCTCGCTTTTCGTCCGACAATTCGCCCTTTCCGTACACTCCTTCAAACGGATACTCTATCGCGGCAGGGTCCGTAACTTCCACCCCCGAAGATCCGCCTGTATCCGTGGAAGAAGCAGAGTTCTCCCCGCCGCCTGCGGAGCATCCGGCCGACAAAAATACGGCGACGGCCAAAAACAGCATCAGTATTTTTTCCAATTTATTCATAAAATTCAAGCGTGTCATTTCGTCGTGACCATCAACGTATTCATGACCTTTCGGCTCGCCGCAAGCGTATAGCTGCCCGTATCGCTCGAACGAATGATGACTTTGGGATCGGCGTCCGCGCCCTGTCTGGCTATTAACTGTGTGGACCCGCCGCCGTCAAAGTTTGCGCCCGTTTCAATTCCGTAATAAATCATGAAATCCGCAAGCTGAGGAAGATTGAGCCCGTAGGAGTCGTCCTCCTTTATGTCCCCGATCACGTGGGAATTGCCATAGCGGAGAGATTCTACGGCGAACACAACGAGCGTTCCGTCTTCTTTGAGGCCCACCGCCGTTCTCGGAACGTTTTCAGATTGCGCTCCGTTTGAATTTTCCAGCGTCACGGTACAGATTTTTTCTCCGTTTTGATAGGTATACGCCATCTCCCCGTCCATGACGAGAGCCTGACGGCAGCCGAGAATCGTTTCGTAGCCGTTCCACGTTCCGTCGTCGGAAGTGACCTGTACGGTCACGGAATCTCCCGCGTTCAGTTCACGGATACTTTCATCTCCGACGAAAGAAGGATCGACGACGATATAGCCTTCCGAATCCGTCGCCTTGTAAGATTCGGAAGATTCCAAAACCGTCTTTTCAAGAATGGACATATCGGTATAATCGTCCGTTATGTCTACTTTATATACGACGCTTCCCTCGGGGAATTTTCTTTTCGAAACGGGCGAAGTATGGAATATGACGGCATTTTCGACATCCTGTGAGGCATTGTTTTCATAGATTTCATAAGTTTTGTCTTGCGCCGTAAGTTCATAAGAAAGTTTTGAAGTGACGAGCTTCTTTTTCACTTCGGCACTCGTGACGTCGCCTTCGTATTGAACGATGGGCGCAATCTGCGCTTTTCCTTCCCCGTTGACGCCGAAAAGCATGGGCGCCGAAGCGGGAACGTCCGCTTTTGAGTCCGTATAAAGGAAGGAGTCCTCATAATCGTCCGTCGACGTAATCGTATGTCCGTCTTTTAAGATACATCCGTCTTTGACGAGCGCGTTCAGACAGGTGGCGCCGAAAAAATCGGCGTTTACGGTCGCGAGCACTTTCTCTCCGCTGTCTTTTTCATAAGCCGTCATCATGGAATAGGGAGTAGCCGTTTCCGGATACCAATTCGAACGCTTGTTATCCACTGTTCCGGCATGAATTTCCGCCTTGCTCAAATCTATTTCTATCGTATAGATGATTGCGACCGTCGAATTATTCAGCGTTACGCAATTGGCGACCATGTACACTCCGTCGTTCAATCGTGTGACGGCATTCGTCACGCTCTCTTTGTCAAAATATACGGGAGTATAGGAAGTATTATATTCGACCTCCAATGTCTCCCCGGACGAATTGTCCGCCGAATTCTCCGAATCCGAGCCTCCGGGCGACGCGGAGTCGCCCGGCTGGCCGGAACATGAAATCAAGCAAAAATTCAAACTCATCGCGGCGCAAAGAAGCGAAACAAAAGCCGCGTATTTTTTTCTCATAACGATTTCCTCCTCGCATAATGAAATTCAGGTCGGCACAAAGCCCAAAAAAACTGTTATTTCAGCCTTTTACCGAACCGATGGTAAGTCCGCTCTTCATATAATTCATAATAAACGGATACACGCACAGAATAGGAATTACCGAAACGATAATCGTCGCCGCATTGACGTTCTGCGTATTCGTGATAAGATACGGGTCTTTGGACTGCTCCGTGGAAGCGACCAATCTGTAAAGGAACTGAGCCAAAGGCATCTGCTTCGTATCCGTGATAAAGATGATGGCGCTGCCGTAGCTGTTCCACGTACTCACGATCATGAAGAATACACAGCTCGCTATAATGGGAAGGGTCATGGGAATGACGATTCGGAAAAACAGAGTGATGCTCGAAGCTCCGTCCATCATGGCGGCTTCCTCTATTTCAGCGGGAATTCCCTCGAAATTCGTCTTATAGAGCAACATATTAAAAACGTTGTTCAGACTCAAAAAAATCAAGCTCCATATACTGTTATAGAGATTGAGAACTCTCAACCAGATAAAAGCGGGTACGATACCGGCAGAGAACAGCATCGTGATGATAAAAAATATCATGACGGGGCCTCTGAACGGGCAGTCCTCCTTTGAGAGCGGATAAGCCGCCATCGCCATGAGGATATTGGAACCGACCGTCGCAACGATCGTAAAAAGCAGCGAGTTCTTTATCGCGGACAGAAAGTTATCGTTTTTGAAGAGCCATGAAAAATTATCCAGCGTAAGTCCTTTCCAGACGGGGAAAAACGTAATTTCCGAATTATACTGCCCTTTGGAGAACGCGAGAGATATCACGTTCAGAATCGGAAATATGACGAGTACGAGACACAGGACCAAAAACACCCATTTGATGACGTCAAAGGTGACGTCCGCACGGGACAACTTTATTTTCGTTCTTTTCATATCGTCTCCTCCCTTTACCACAAGCTCGTATGCAGTTTTTTCTTGACGAACGCATTTCCGCCCAGCATCAGCACGAGAGCAATAACGCCATTCATAAGCCCGAGAGCCGTGGCAACGGGATAATTACCCGCGCTCTGCATCGTCTTGTCGTACATCAAAGTATCGATGACGTACTGGGAATATCTCGTCGGAGATTCATACATCGCCATAAATTGTTCCAATCCGGCGGTAAACAAATAAGTCAAGCTGTTGACGAGCATAAGCGCGATCGTGGGCAGAATCGTCGGAATCGTGACAAAACGAATCTTTTGGAACTTGTTTGCCCCTTCGAGCGTCGCAGCCTCGAAAAAGCTCTTATCGATGGCGACGACCGCCGCAAAAAAGATAATCGTATTCCATCCCGACCCTTTCCACGCGGCCAAAAATACCACGAGCGGCTTAAACCAACCGTTCGACCCGAAGAAATAGTAAGGTTCCTTCAAAATGCCTATATTGATTAAGATATTGTTCAGAGCACCACTGTCGGGGCTGAGTAAATTTTTCCAAATACCGATCGCCATGGCCCACGAAAGGAAATGCGGAAGACAAAGAACAATCAGAATCGTTTTGCTGACGCCCGGACGGTTGATGTCCACGAGAAGCACGGCGAGAAGAATAGGGATAGGGAACGTAATGATGATTTTTACGATATTGACGACCAGGGTATTTTTGACGGAAGTCCAAAAGAGTCCGTCCGAATCGGCAAACAGCTCCGTAAACGCCGATACCGACCATTCGCCGCCCAAAAACGCCTTCACCAAAGAATGAGTTCCCAAATAGTTGAATTTACTCCTAAATGCAATGAGCGCACCCGCCATAGGGATATATCCGAATAGAATCGCAAGAAAAGCGGCAGGCAGGACAAACCAAAAAATATTTCTGTGTTTTTTCAGCCTATGCATTTGCTCGCGAAAATACCCTTTTTTATCCGGCTGCGGCCGCAAAGCGGCCGCAGAAACTTTTCCCCGTGATTCGCTCAAAACTTCCTTGTTTGATTTTGTCACCGGTTTCCTCCTTGCTTACTTCTTGCTCGCTTGATACCATGCCTGAACATCAGCATTGCATTCATTCCAATATTTCGGAAAAGCCGTATCCTTCAAATAGCCGAATTGTCTATCAAATGTCGCGTCGTCCTTGGCATTGATGATATTTTGAATATAAGTTACGACCGTGGAACGTGCCGTGATGGATTGGCGGCTCCAACTTTCGATTACGGAACACTTTGCAAGAGCGCTGGTAATGACGTGATCATAATCCGCCTCGGACATTAAAATATCCCAGCAATTATATTGCGCTTCACGGAGCGGCCAATATCTCTTTCCTATTTTTCCGTTTCCGCCCGTCTGGTACATGGAATTATCCTTTATGTTATTGTATTCCGGCAAAAGTTTATAGTATTTCGTTTCTCCGTCCTCTTCCACAATGGGGACGATCTTCGTCGTGCTCTCTCCGTCCGCCTCGTTGGCTTCATATTCTTCTTTCGTCACGAATTCGTAACCTTCGCCCTCTTTTCCCGTGATGAAGGTGCGGTAATTTTCGTCGACGATTTTTGCGTCCATCCATTTGATGGCGGCGATCGCCTCTTCTTCCGAGACGCTGTTGGGAATCGCGCAGAAATAGCTGACATCGTTGATGGAGGCGAGATGCCAGCCGTTGTCCTCCCGCTGATCGACCGAACCGTTTGAACCGTCGCCGAGAAGATACAGCGCAAAGCCCATATCGTTCAAAGCGTCCTCTACGGAATCCGCCTTTCCGAGCGATACCATGGAATCGCAGGTAGGAGCGATATTCCAATAGGGCAGAACGGCGACGGAACAATTTCCCTGCGCATACAATCCCATGACGGTAGCGCTGGTCGAGCTCGCCCACGAAGTGGATACATATCCCTTTCTGTAAAGGTCGTTCATATAATGCAGATATTTATCCGTGGCGTCGCTGTAAATCCAGCTTTCGATTTCGTCGTCTTGATTTACGTAAAATTCTTTGGGCATATCGAAACAGCCGGATATAAGCTGCTGATCCGCTTCCGCCCCCTGCATGGAAAACGCATGATAAAAAGGATTTGATTCGCCGCCGAATCGAGCCTGTAATTTTTCGAGGGCAGTAGTAAATTCCGACAAAGTAGACGGAACTTCCGTAATCCCGACCTCTGCGAGGTCGTTCATGTTAAATACGATTGCATTGTCGTACATAAAGCCCCACCCCACCTCGGGAACGGCATATAATTTTCCGTTATATCGACAGGCATCCCAAGCGGCTTCATCGTCGATAACTTCCAGCAAATTTTTACCGTATTCCTCTATCAAATCGGTAATATCGTAAAAGGCTTCTAAAACGACGTTTTGGTCGAATGAGCCGCGCTGCATTTTTATCAGAGAATATTCCCCCGCCAGCAAAGCGTTCGATACGTCGTTCTCCTCGGAAGAACCGAGCATTTGAGAGTAATTGACCTTTTGTCCCGTAAATTCTTCGATTGCGCGCGTCGTGGAATTATCGACAAATTTATCGTCCGTGATTCCCGAATTGGGAAAAAGCACGTTTAACGTACCCGAAAAATTTCCACCGCCGCCCCCACAAGACACACAGGAAGTCGCTATTGCGACAGAAAAAACCAAGGCCAATGACCTTATCGTATTTTTAATCAACTTCTTTTTCATGACACTCCTCCTTTACCCGCCCTTTTATAGACGAAAAATTTTTTCAAACTAAAAACTGAACACGTGCGTTAATTTTCGAGATAATAAATGTTCGATTCGAGATAACTTCCCTTTTCGTCCGTACCCGTCTTAAAATCGCAGTTATCGTCCCCTTGTGCGAAGCCATAAGAATAAATGCTTTCGTCCGAAGGCATAAAATCATATTTCTTTGCGTCCGAATAATCGTCCGCACAGGTCGCCCCTTCGATGAATTCCGCGGTTTTTATGTTATAGAAACGGATATAACGGAACATCGCGCCCGACCTTGCGTCCCACATCTGCGTATTTTGGACGACGGGACAATAGGAAGCTGCAATCATCGTATAGGGTTCGTGCGCCTTTTGCTCCAAAGCGTCCGTATTGCAGTCGGCGTGAAAAGTATAGCTCTTTCCCGTCGTAAGATTTTCTATCTCCATACAATACGCTTTTCTGGTCGCGTATGCGCGAAATTTAAGTACATCTTCTGAACGCCATACTCCTTCTTCGTCCTCCGTCATGGTGGCAACCGCGTCTCCCGCTTCCCCTTCGCCTTCCCCGTCGGGAGCCGGAGTAATCATCGTCCCGTTCAGATTGAATACCGGCTTCCAATTTCCTTTTCCGACCTCGGCGGAAGCAATCAGGCCAATATCGCAACTACTCCACGGCGAGTTCGTGAAAAAGTTAGTGAAAATATAGGCGTTCCAGTTCGGTTCCATCATATCGGCTTCCTTCTCGTAGGTTGGATAGCGGAATTCCATCTTTGTCATATCCAAAGTAAACTCCACATAGGAAGAAGAAATATAATCGGAATCCAACCCTTTTCGCTTAGAGAACATATAATTGTAACTGCCGGAAAAATACTCTATTCCCTGCGTTACGGCGTCCGAATTCATTCCTGCAAATTTTGAGTTATCCATATCAGTCCGGCCCAAAGCGATATATTCCTGCGCTTTTTGGTCCACTACATAGGAATCCTTCGTCGCCCTCGCCCAATTCCGTGCGGCCGTGTCGTCTACCTCCATCGTACCGACAAATTCGGAACCTACAATTTTATAATACTGCTTTTTACCCCAAGAAAAAATTTCCTCGTCCCCGTGCATGACATAAGTTTTGTTTCCGTTCGTTCCGAGCTTACCGGCCTTGATATATGCCGCGAAAATGTTCTCCGTCTCGAAAATCAACTCGCCTTTTGCGTTATAAACCAAATAATTAGAATTCATAGCTTCATCCTCTGAACTTTCGCTGCTGCTTCCGCTTTCCGAGTCTTCTTTGGAAGACTCCCCCGACGTCCCGCCGCCTCCGCAAGCGGATAATCCGAACGCCAGCGCAGCGGCAAGGAACAGCGTCCATATTTTTGCCGTCAATTTCATCGCCTTTCCCCTCAATCGTCCATGTGTGTACCGTCATAGTACGAACTAAAAGAGAACCAATTCTTCCCTACGAGTTTATCGAGCCCGCTCTCCCAGACTCCCGCCACATCAGTGGTACCGTAAGTGAGATTCGCACAGTCTGCGGCCTGCGTAAAGCCGTTGAAAATGGTGTCCTCACCGAAGAAAAACGTTTCCTTTTCTACGTCGTCATATTCTCCATCCGCCTGATACTTCGCCACCTTCACATCCTCGAATACTACATTTTTGAGGAAGCCGCCATCGCGCGCGTTCCATAAATTCCCGTCCACGGGACAATAAGAAGCCGCGAGAAGGACGCGCATATAATCCGATTGCGTCGTGTTCATTCCCTCGTGCGTATGCGTGTATCCCCACTTTTCGTTCGTGCGGAGGTTTGTCACGCAAAGATACCAGCCGTTTTCATGGGCGTACGCCTCCAAGAATACATCGTCCGCGCCCGAATAGACCCCGTTTTCGTCCCTCGTCATTTTCGTCACAACATAGTTCTGCCAAACCATGAACTTATTAGAAGCAGCAAGCTCCGCATAGGCCTCGTCGTGCGTTACGTTGCCATTTGCATCGATATAAAATCCCTCGCATACCGCAGTGCCCGAATCGTGGGAAAGGTGACTACAATTTTGCGTAATCTTCCATTCACCTTTACCTCCCGCATAAGTACCAATTCCTAAATCGCAGTTATAGGCACTGGAAGAAATATTGAAAAATACGTAGGCATTCCACGAGCCGCCGCCAAATTCGGAAATATCCTTATAGGTACATTCGCTCAGACGTACATAGGCAGAACCATAGGCATAACTATGCCCCGACCATTCTTCGCCCGAAGAACACCCTTGCGGAGTCAAAAGATACGTATACCCTCCCGAAATCAACTCTCCTTCGCCGACCTTATTATCCGTGAACTGAATCTCGCCGAGCGCGACATATCCCGTTCCCTGACCGTTGACAACATACGCCCTCGGATGACTTTCCGCATATTCCTTTCCTTCACTTACCGTCATTTCACCCGAAACAATGTGCGTGCCGTCATATACCCAGCATTTCGTATTTCCTTGACGCTGAAAAACGATTGTCCCTTTCGCGTCCTCCACATAAGTTTTATTTTTACTCGTCGCGATCGAACCGCATTTCTTGATCGCGACGAACATGTTGTCAAAACTGTTTTCTCCGCCGAGCTTGGGGTCTTCGCTCACCGTGCCGTCGGCATTATATATCGTATACGGGGCAACCGTCGCCGTGCCGTCGTAAGGATATCCTTCTTCCGAACCGCCCGAACTATCCGAACTGCTCGTGCTGTCCGAACTATTCGTACTATCCGATATACTGTCGGAGACGCTCGTACTATCCGAATTGTCCGTGTCTGAATCCCTTTGAGTAGGGGAACATCCCGCAAACGCCGCTCCGGCCAAAACCGCACAGAGTGCGAGCGCCAACCATTTTTTTATTCTCATAAAATTTTCTCCTTTAAGATATCCGCTCCCTTTGTCGGAACGTCCGAATAACAATTTACCCTCGCATATCTTATTCAGTTATACGAGGGTAAACCGTTGCTATTTTCAATTAGATACTTTTATTTTGTGTAAAGGTGACCGTTCGTCCAGTCGATTCCATACTGTCCAGCCAGCTTATTCATCGTGATTTCAAACAGCAGGGCTACAGCCGACGAATATTGATCAGCCGTGTAGTTTCCCCAAGTAGATAAGTTGCGGATCCCCCAGGTCGAATAACCGTCGCTTCCGCCAGAATACCAAACAGACTTATCGTTGACGTCTGCCGCAGAGTTGCTCTGCCAGGTAGCCGTTCCGTCATAGTTGACGGAGGACCACCAATACACGAGCCCGTCAACCTTATCCATGAGAGGTTCGATGACCGCCCACTGTTCGTCGCTGAGTTCAAAATCCTGATATTCCGCCCACTGTCCAGCTCCCTGAGCATTAGGATAACCCGTAACCTTAATCTCCGCAGTAATTCCCAATCCCGCATCGGTAAGCGCCTTATGAATTTCCTCCATGACCGTAATCGTGTCGATATAAGCATGATACATCGCTATCATCTTCTGGAAAGAAATATTTTCAAACAGCACGTCACAGGCAACGGGAAGAGAAAGGTCGCTTGCGGAAGCCATCGGGAAAACATTTTTTGTTTCCACAGAGGTATACCACGTCCAAACCTTGAACTGAGCTTCGTCATAAGTCGTAACATATTTGCCGATACTATTATCCGCCAAGCCGAAATTCTTGGTCATGATATAGTCGATGTTGCTATATGCGTCGATTTCGGTATTTGCTTTTGCCCAAGCAATAAACTCAACCACTTCTCCGATCGTCTCTCCGAAGTCGGCGGGCTTATTGGCATCGACCAAGGCCTGTTCGAGGGAAGCCAGAAGCTCTTCGTCTGCCGCGATTGCGTCATACATTGTCTTAGCTTCCTTAAATTCATTTTCAAGAGCGACCACTGCCGCGATTGTTTCATACCCCGAAAGGTCGTTCAAACCCTTTTCGTTGATGTAATTAATGAAATCTCCGACAGAGGAATCGAGAAAGAGCGCCTGTACTTCATTGAGAGAAGAGAGAGTATCTTCGGGAAGAAGATCCTGCTGATACGTAGACAGAGCCTTAAACGTATCTACCGCTTGCTGTAAGGCATTTCGAATTTCGTCCTTCTCCGCTTCCGTCATGGCCGCGATATCTTCGGGCGTAAAATCCTCCGCTTTATATTCTTCATAGGCTTCCAAAACAAGAGAGAGCTTTGAAGAATATTCGGTCGCATCCTGCGAAAGGTTGTACGAGAAGCCATACACGTCCCGTCCCGGAGTATCGTAATCGTAATCCACAAGCCCGGCATTATAAATATACGTCTTATAGCGGGCCTCGCTCGCCGTTTCGGACGAGTTGAGAAGGTCGTATTCGCCTACCGTCAAAAGAGAAAGATGATCCCCGTAATGCTCGGGATCGGCGGAATTTTCAGTAACCGTTCCAACCGCTTCCGTTATGACGATATTGGTAAATTCGGCTCCATTATCGTAGTTGGGAAGCCCGCTCGCACTGTCCGCATTATAGATATCCAGACCAACATTAAAGCGCATCGTGGCGCTAAGGGTCATCGCAGAAGCCTCATAATCGCGCGTAAAGAGCTGTTCACCCGTATCCGCATCTTTTATAACTAATCTATCAACGGCATAGGAATCCCCCTCGTCGTCCGTCAATTCGACGATTTCTCCCGTAATGACGATGTTGTGATCGGGATGCCAAACCCCTTCCGCCTCATCCCACGTAGAAGTCATAATTTTTTCCGTCGTATAATCGATGCCTAAAACGCCGTCATAAGCATCGGAAGGATCAGCGTTGTTCAGGTCGCCATAATAGTAATACCAAACGCCCGTCGTGGTGTCGCAATACATACCGTATGTAAAACCATTCCGCTTTCATTCAGATGGACATTTGAATCGTAAAACCATTCCGCTTCATACAGCGACGAATACGGACTCCCTAAAAGCGGAAACTTAAATTCCGAACGGAGAAAATCACAAAACGGATCGATAGCTTCAAAATCGGAAACGGACGCTTCGTTCACGGGACAAAAAACATAGTACATTTGCGCGCCTTTTCCTTTTAACGTTTCGTAATAAGTATTCACATAATCCGAAAACCCCGCTCCGATGAGTGAATTTTCAAAGGAAACAGGATTATTGGAATCATATCCTCCCGCCATTTTATTATAAGCGCGTTCGACATTCTTCATGTCGCAGTTTTCATCAAACGCACTTTTGGTATATACATTTCCCGAATCGGCGTATTCGCCTTTGCAAATATACGTATATTTCTCGGCTACAAACGGAGCAAAAGCTCCCATCATTCTTCCGCCGACTCCGTCAAGAGAAAACAAAAGCGAAAAATCGCTGTCCGCCGCATACCAAAAATCCTTCGCCGAAAAGTACAGGCTCAGCGATTGTGCGTTTATTTCCGGCATAAAAAGAACGATATCGCCCTTATCGATATATTCTTCCGACAAATCGAGCATCGCCCTCGTACCGATGGCACCGTATAATCCGAAGTTGCAAACGGTATAGTCGAATCCATCGGCTTCAAGTTCTTCTTGCAACAAAGCAGAATCCACACCGAAGGCAACGGCAGAATTACCCACTATGACAATCTTGGGCCCCTCTGCCGTTTTAAGTTTTTTCCACATCGGTGCGAGTTCTCCGTAATAAGTATCTCCGAAACGAGAAGCCGAAAAGCCGATTGCACATAAAACTACAATCGGCAAAAGAAATAAAACTACAATCCAAACGGCGGCCATGACCCGAAAAACACGCCTTTGCTTCATCTCTTTCCTTCCTAAAAATCTTTAACGGCGGCTAAACAAAAACTTTTGGAAATCCTTATCAAAATATTCTTTTCCGTAAAAATAACCGAGAAGTCACTCAGAACGGATTCTCCGTTTTATAAGGCCGCTCTTTCGGCTGATTATATCCGATTTTCTCCACGCCCAAATATTTGAAAACCTCAAACATTTCTTTTCCGAAATGTCCGAATGCTACGGCGCCGTGATGAGGGAAACCGTTCTCAATCAGAACATGGCGATAGAATCTTCCCATTTCAGGAATGGCAAATACTCCGATAGAACCGAAGGAATGAGTTTTTACGGGCAAGACTTCCCCCTCTGCGACATAGGCGTAAAGGTGATTATCCGAAGTTGACTGCAACCGATAGAAGGTAATGTTTCCGGGACAGATGTCTCCTTCCAACGTGCCGTTTGTCACTTCCTGAGGCAGACTCCGCGCCATAATCTTCTGATATTTCATTGCGGGATTGCAAAGTCTGCTCGCACAGGTATTTCCGCAATGGAAGCCCATAAACGTATCGGTAAAATGATAACCGTATTTGCCGGCAATCTCTTGATTATACATTTCAAACGGCACTGTATTGTTAATATCCAAAAGCGTCACGCTTTCGCCCGAAATACACGTGCCGATATACTCAGAAAGGCAGCCGTAAATATCCACTTCGCAGGAAACGGGAATCCCTCTGCCCGTAAAGCGGCTGTTTATGTAACAGGGCACAAATCCAAATTGTGTCTGGAAAGCGGGCCAGCATTTGCCTGCAACTGCCACAAACTCTTTACTTCCCTTATGCGACTCAATCCAATCCGACAGGGTAAGTTCATACTGAGCAAGTTTGGAAAGAATTTCCGGCTTCTTATTTCCGGCTCCCAATTCCTTTTCCATATCGGCAACCGTCTCGGGAATTCGTTTATCATTTGCATGCTTATTGAACGCCTCAAACAAATCCAATTCACTATTTTCTTCGATCTCCACTCCCAAATTATATAACTGTTGAATAGGAGCATTAAACGGAGTGCAGCGTCTATACGGAGACACCAAGTGGAAATCTCGTCCGAACAACCCTTCACCCACTTTTCGGGAAGATTGCTCTTGCCCGAAATAATTCCGAGAAGGGCGCCGAGCGAACCTGCCGTACAGTCAGTATCTTCTCCGCAGTTTGTCGCGAGACAGATGGAACGCCCGAAATCTCCTTCGCCGTACAGCAGGCCGATGATAATAATTCCGACATTGCTGGGCGCATCGTAACCGTTTTCCCCTACGGGGACATCTTCTTCGGGAATCTGACCTTTATAATACCCGCCCATCATGCCGAAACTACCCGGAACAGCCTGAAAAAGAGCTTTACGCGCCTGTTTCCAGTCCATTCCCTTTTCCTTACATTCCATGACGGTATGTACCCCTTTCGTAATGCCGCAATCCTCGGGAATATAAGAAAGACCGATCGATATGAGCTTATAAGGATCGCTTTCGACAAATGCCGCCGACTGCATTGCTGCAAGAAATATCGCGGAATACACGCCCTCGCCACTGTGATCTACCATAGCATCTTCCAAAGCATAGCGTACCGCTACATCCGGATGTCCCGCCGCCAAACACGCCCAAATTTCCGTACGGATCCACGCACCGTTGCTATCGCGGTTACGATTGCGCAGATGACCTGAAAGAGGTGGGCGGATCCCCATGCGGAAATTGTTTTTTCCCGTGCCGTACTCGGAAAGACTGGCGGAAATATACGTACTCCAATATTCCGCGAGAACATGGGAATCCAATCTGCCCTTTTCCAGTTCTACCGCACGCAGCCATACCAATTGCAGATCTACGTCATCGTTGGGAATGGGTTTAGAAGTATCCTGCGTATAGAACGTCACATCGTAAACGCCGCGGTAGCATTCAAAGGGCGCGCCCAGCGTTCCGCCGATATTTTTTCCATACAGGCAACCTAAAATCTTGTCTTTGTAATCTTTGTACTGAATTTTCATAAACGATCGTCTCTCTTTATTTATTTTTCTTTTCAGTCTCTTTTTTTCTTGCGGGAAAGGATGACTCCCACGGCCGCCGCACCGACGGCGATTCCCGTTCCTCCAAATACGGAACCGCATCCGTCATCACCGACCTCCGAACTCTCCGTCGATTTTGCCGAAACCGTGACTTTGCATGTGGCGGTCTTTCCATCCGCTGTGGTAACTGTAACGGTCGTCGTACCCGCTTTCAGTGCCGTTACGACCCCGTTTTTGTCTACGACTGCAACGCTTTCATCGGAAGACTTCCAACTGATCGATTTGTCCGTGGCGTCACCCGGCTCAATGGTCGCACTGAGCTTTTCTGCCCCGCCCACTTCCAAAGCGAGCTCAGATTTATTCAAAGTAACTTTGGTTACGGGTACGACGGGAGCCGTCACCGTGACCGTACAACTCGCCTCTTTATATCCGTCCGCCGTCACAACCGTAATCACAGCTTCTCCGGCAGCTTTCGCAGTCACCAAGCCGTTCTCGTCCACCGACGCTACGTTTTCGGCCGAAGAACTCCATGTAATGGCCTTATTCCCCGCATTTTCGGGAAGCACAGTCGCTTTCAGCGCGAGTGTCTCTCCCGTTTCCAGTGTCGCGGCTTCCTTATCGAGCGTCACACTCTCCACGGGAACGGAAACAATGATCCGACATTCCGCCGTTTTGCCGTTTGTCGTTGTTACAGTGATCGTTGCTTCACCGCTCGATACACCCGTCACAAGTCCGTCTTTATCCACCGTAGCTATCTTTTCGTTCGACGATTTCCAAGTAACCGATTTGTCCGTGGCGGTCTCCGGAGATACTGTCGCTTTGAGTTGTAACGTTCTGCCCACGGAGACGGTCGCCTCCGTCTTTTCGAGCGACACACTCTCCGCTTCCACGGGAACGAGTACCGAACAAGTCGCTTGCAAACCGTTCTTCGTCGTCGCTGTAATGACCGCCGAACCACTGGCAACCGCCGTTACGAGACCGTTTTCATCCACGGTCGCGACCTCAGAGTCGGAAGAAGTCCAAGTCACCGACTTGATCGTGGTATTGTCCGGCTTGACTTCCGCCGTAAGCTGTTTACTTTCCCCGATCCTGACAGATACAGTTTCTTCAGAAAGGGAAATACTTTCCGCCTCTACCTTTTCCGTGGAAGGAAGACGGATGTTGCGAAGCGTCAAAATGCCACTTGTACTGCCTCCTCCGAACGTAACGTTATTCGCTTCGATCCAGAAAGAGAGGTAGCCGTCGAAAGTCAACCCTTCCAGCGTTGCCGTGACTTCCGTATCGTTGGCGGCGTCCGTCCGATAAGAAATGGTCAGGCTGCCGTCCTTTTTACCGATAAGGCTCACGAAAAGCGTGCTCATCCCGCTATCCTGAGCGGAAAAGATTTTATTCGCGTCCCCAACGGTCTGTTTAACAGAGGTTGCCGTTCCGTCTCCGACGGATATATCCAGCCCTGCCATAGGCAATTTACCCGTAATCGTCGTCACGCCCCTTTCCGTCATCGCAGAATATTTTTCGGGCAGACCGAACGCCATGCCAAATTGTAACCCTGAAGCCACATAATTGTTTGCGTTTGTGACGAGGTTAATTTCAAACGAAGTCACGAACACATCCGCAGCGTCGGGCAGTCCCGCTGAATTGACCGGCAACTCACTCACCCATCTCTTTTCCACTGCGCCGCCGTCCTTGGAAAAATCAGCGCTCATCGAAGCGTAATTGACGAGAAGTTCGGGATGGAACACAGTAATCGTGTCGTTGGCAACCACCGTCGGATCTTCCTCCGAAGTCATGGACGACAAGTCGAGATTTCCCTTTTCGCCGTTCACGGAAACGGAATTGACCGTCATCGAATATCCTTCAAAACCGTTATAATAAGGAGCAAACGCCGCAAAGCCGTCGGTAAATTCTTCAAATGTCTCCTCGTCTAATTCTACATAAGCCCGACTTATAGGCGCATCCGTCCCTTCTACGATTTTGGAGGCATAACCAAAATACAGATTCAACCGCGTTTTCGTCACCTCGTACTTAAAGATGTATTCCGGACCGTTAAACCAGTCACCTCCAACCTCCAATGTGCGAGTCGGCGACATAGGCTCCCCCGTCTCCGCATTCAAAATGGGAAGAGTTTCGATGGGATTTCCGTCTTTCATTTTGGAAACGGTAATGTCGTTATCAACGAAAAGATTAACCTGTAAAAAAGTACCCTCTTCGTCGAGTCCGATAAACTGCTGCGCAATCCAGCCGTTATTCGGGGTAACCCCTGTGGTACTGTATGTGACGGAATATTCTCCGGTTAATTTTTCAGTCGTGCGGATCTGCGCCGCACCCGCTTCCTTATACCCTTCAACGGTTTGGAGAATATTCTCCATGACGGGCTCTGCAACTTCTTCAGCAGACACGGGAAGCAAAGCGCATCCTATGCCGGCAAAGGTAATCGCCAGCCCCAAGGATAAAACCAGACTAAGTTTGTGTTTCATATTTTCCTCCTTGATAAAATTTTTCTAATCTTTTTTTGGAATTCCCTCACACTTCTACGTCCTCGTAAATCTTATTGAGGAACTTTTTTGCCGAGAGCATGAGTGGAATGGAAATTAGCGAAAGCAATACGCTGATCGCCGCCGAATAGTACATATTCCCCGTGCGCAACGTCTGAATGACCATAAGTCCCAGTGTTCCCGTTTTCGCCTGACCGCCGTTGGTAAGTAATAGCGAATGCATATAGACAGTGAACGGAATTCCGACGCTCGTCATCAAAATCATGGACAGCGTCGGCCACATGATCGGGAGCGTGATATGAAAAAACTCCCCGAAGAACCCAATGCCGTCCAAATGAGCGGATTCCACGATTTCTGTAGGGACACGAGTCATCGCACCCCACATTAAGACCGCATTGTAGCCTATGCCTACCCATACGCTGTAAAAATACAGGATACCCATTGCATATCGTTCGTCCGTCAGCCAAATCGGAACCGTTTCCGTCGTATAGCCGAATATCCGCATCAGAATTTCGTTCAACGGTCCCTGGCGAATGGAAAGCATCTGCGTAAATGACTGAGCAAGCACTGCGGGCGGAATCAGATTGGGTAAGAAAATCATGACAATAATAAATCCGGATGCGTGGACTTTCTTATAGAGAAAATACGCCGCCGCGAGCTGCAAGGGAATGGAAATCAAATATGTCACGGGCCAATACCCGAACGAATTCCCGATCGTATGCCAAAACGTGTCTTTATCCCACGATACGAAATTTTTAAAAAATTTCTGAAAATTCCCCAGTCCCACAAATTCCAGCTCGTTTGTGTCGAGATTTACGCTCTGAAACGCCATGATGATATACGGACGAGTGAGACCGTCGGTCGTTTCAACAAAACGCTGTAAACTTTCCTGCGTGAGCATGAACTTCATGAAATCCATCGCGATATCCGCATGCTGTGCCAGCTTGGGAATGACCATGACACCCGTACTGGAAGTACGCGCATACTGTGAATCGTTTCCGTTTTTATCCTTCATGTCCGAATTGATATGCGGAGTCGACATAATCCCCATGCGGAAGCCCGGATAATCCACAAGATACTCACTCATTTCTATCTGCATCCAAGGGCCGGACACGACCATCGCCGAACGTCCCGCCAGCATTTCCGCCTGCGCGTCGATCGAAGTATATCCGCGGGCATTGGGATCCACATAGCGGCGTCCCTTGGAATCTGTACCGTGAACAAGTTTCGCAATCGTTTCATATACCTTTGTTCTGCCAGGAATCTGTTCCTGATACACTTCCGCCGTCTCGCATTCGAGGAAAGTCTTCATCGCATCGATTCCTTCGTATTGGCACAACCAGTTTTCCATGACGTTGGGAAAATAGCCCTGGTTTGCCGCGCCGCAATATGCCAAAGGATGCACGGAATTATTCGTATCATCGCGAATCTCCTCGCAAAGCTCGAAAAAGGCGTCCATCGTCTGGGGAATTTCCCACCCGTATTGATCGAACATATTCGCATTATATACGATACTCATCGCGTTATCCTGCCAAGGAATCGCATAAATTTCGCCGTTTACGGTGAAATAATCTTTGAGCTGCTGATTGACAAGGTCGTTCACGGTGTCATCTCCTTCCACTAATTCGTCGTAGAAAGAGGAAAGCTCCGTAAGCTGGTTATTTCGAATCATGTAACGATAATAGGTTCCGCCGAACACACACAAATCGTCCGCAAGCTCCGCCTTGTTCGTATCCAGACGCTGTTTCACCGTATCTTCGATATAAGGATCTCCTTCCAATTTGAGATAGACGTCGGGATGGAGCGCCTCATAGCGCTCTTTTGCGTCTTCCATCCATCTCGTGCCGAAGCCCGCCGCATAAAACGCGACCTTGACTACGGTTTTCCCTTCTGCTTCGGGCGGAAGATCGTCCTTCCCGCCGCAGCTACCAAACGGAAAAACCATCGTAAGCGCCAATACAGGCAGTAGCATTCTTGCAAATTTTCTCATTTTCCTTATCTCCTTACTTATTATTTGCGGTATCCCGTTATTTGCGGTATCCCGCATTTTTTCATTCTACATTTTTCAGAACGAACTAAACCGCGCTTGCCAAATAAAATTTTTTATCTGTTACATTCCGTAACAGATACGGGGCATGCCCCGTCCGCACTGCAACATTTTCATTCTTTCGGAATCAGGAATATCCCTTCCCCACTTTCCAACGTACATTCAAATACGTCGTCTTGTAAACTTATTTCTTTCCTAGCTCCACCGCGACAAAGGACTACCTTTTCGGAGCGGAATCGAGCAGAAAACGCCGCATTCTTCCCTTCTGCGGGATCGGTATAATTCGAAACAAGATAAGCTCTTTCTCCCTGATTACCGAACACGCCGACGATACAGTCTTCTGACGCACGAATTTCAGAAATGCCCGCATCTCCCGAAAGAGGATGTTCAAGCATTGAAAACGCAGGATTTTCCGTTTCTCCGCCGCGCACCGGAACCGTCCCCTGCCAGCAGAAACGCATATACAATTCCTCAAAGGAACGAACTTCCCCGATCACCTTCTGCATCGCATACCAAGCAGGCATTTTTCTGCCCTCCCGATCGACGAGTCCGCTAGTAATGTTTTCTCCGGGACCGTTACTCAAAACCGTCCAATATGTAAACGTCTGTATCCCCCGCACACCGTATGCCATCGAAGTATATACCTGCCATGCGATATCTGCATACGTTTTGACCGTCCGATAAAAAAGATGACCCAAAGTCAGTAGGAAATTATAAAAGGGAATCTTCTTCTTTTCGGAATACGTCGCAAACACTTCAAGATTGCGAAGATAATCTTCCCTCAGAACATTTTTCTTGTTTTTAGCATCATAAATCAACGCATAGTGATCGTAACTAAGTACCTCCGGCCGAACCGTGTCGATAAACGCCCCGACGTACTCTTTTTCAAAATTGAATTCCTTCGCTCCTTTCATTCCCGAAAGCTGTTCCGCATTGGCGTATGTCGGAAGCAGATTGACGATAAATTTTTTGCCCGGATATCTTTCGAAAAACCAATCCTGCGCAGCGCGGATGGCGGGAAATTTTGAAGCGGGAGGCTCGTCGGAAGCCAGAATTCCCGAAAAAGCGGGCATATCCGCATAGCGATCGAATCTCTTCGCGATCTTTGCCTCAAGAGCCGCAGATATTCGCGGATTCCTGCGGAACGGATGGTCAATGAACCCTTCCAAAGAACCGCTTTTAAACTGGTCACGGACAAAATATTCCATGCCTGCTTTTTCAGCCTGCCGCATCCCTGCAAGGTAATGTGCCGTACGGTTTTCAAATAAACCGATCGCTCTGTCGAAACCGCATTCCGTCATCGTGCGGTAATTTTCCTCGTCGATAAAATTTGCGTTTTCTGCAAATTCACCGTATCCGACTTTTGCGGGAGGCGGAGACAAGTATGCGACAAAATGAAACCGAATATCTTTTTTCACGGAATTTTCCTCCTGTTCAGACGGGAATTACAAACTGTCCCTCGCCGGAACCGATCCGGAAAGTCACCTTTCCGTCCTCTGCCGGATAGACAAGTGTACGTCCCTTTTTATATACCACAACCTTTTCGGCATCTTTGAAATCTATCGTCACGTCCGAAGAAAGGTTGTCGGCAGGATCGGTGATGTTGGCAATGAGAAAGCCGTCTCTCCCCTCCGCGTCTTTGAATACGCCGATAACGGCGTCCTTCGTGGCGGATACGGAAAGAATGCGTTCATGGCTTTCGAGCGGCTCCATGAGCAGATCGACCATCGCGTTTCCTTCATACACATCCGCCACCGCAGGCAATACGCCCTGCCATTCAAAATTCATATACACGTTCTCGAATGCACGCACCTCGGCAATCACTTCCTGCATCGCGTACCAAGCCGGCATCTTTGTCCCGTCTCTATCCACCAGTGCGTTTGTGATCTTTTCCGTCGGACCGTTGCTGAGATTCGTCCAGTAAGTGAACGTCTGAGCACCTACCGCACCGTATGCCATCGAAGTATATACCTGCCACGCGATATCGCGGTAATATTCCATCGTGCGGTAATCCCAATGTCCCAGCGTTTGCAGGAATACGTAAAAAGGTTTTCCCGACCTTTTCGATTCGTTGGCGAAAATTTCCAAATTCTGTAAATAGGTTGCGCTGACACGATTGGTCGTACCGAGTTTGGACAATGCATAGTGATCGTAACTCAGTACCGACGGATTCACGTGTTCGTTAAAATATTCCACATAATCCTCTTTGTATTTCTTATCGACAGAAGCATCTCCGAAAAGCTGACTTTGAGAAGAATAGGTCGGAAGCAAATTTACCTGGAATTCACTGTCCGGGAAGTTTTCCCGATACCACTCGTTCATTACGGCAATCGCATCGTATCGCTGTACGGACGGTTCGTCCACGGCAAGCACACCTGCAAATCCTTCGTGACCGCTGTACTCTTCAAAACGCGCCCGAATACTCGCTGCCTGTTCCGCAAGCATTGATTCGGCCTCTTCTTTTGTGTTTGCGGCCACAATAATTCCTTCAATACATCCCTCAACGAAGCTGTAATCCCGAACGTAGTATTTCATACCCACTTGTTCGGCAAGCTCAATACCGTTCAGATATTGCTCCATCGTATTTTCGTACATACCCGTCGTATAGTTAAACCCGCATTCCGCCATCGTCCGATAATTTTCCAGCGTCATATAATTGGGATTATCTGCAAATTCCCCTGAACCGGAATTTGCAGGTGGAGGTCCCATGTACGCAACGAAACGAAAAGGCTCCGCTTCGGGATAGACGGGCACGTCGGCGAGGTCCGCCTGAAAAGCCCCCTCTCCACAACCGCCGGTAGAAAGCACTAAACATGCCGCCAAGGCACAACAAATATGCCCGAATATCTTTTTCATCCTTTCAATCCCCCCGTTACGGTGTTGTTGATTATCGTCTTATGCATACAGATAAAGAGAATTACCATAGGTGCAGTCCCGAGAATCATAGCGGCAAACATGGGCGTATACGCACCTGTTGTCGCCGCATTCACGGAAAATGCCTGTAACCCTGTGGCTAGCGTCTTGGTCTCCGGCAGATACATATAAGGCGTATAATAATCGTTCCACGACCCGACAATTCCCATAAAGATGATGACGCCGAGAGCTGCTTTCGTCATAGGAAGGATAATACGGAAAAAAATGAGAAACTCTCCCGCGCCGTCCAGCCTGGCTGCTTCCGCATACGTATGGGAAATTCCCTTGAAATAGCTGTACATGATCAAAAAAGAAAATCCGAAAGGTCCTCCGAACATGATGAGAATTCCCCATGTATCTATCAGCCCCCAATCAACCATCAACTTATAGATGGCAGCGCCGCTACCGAGAGCCGGAAAGGCCATAGCGGATATGGCAACCACTACGAGGAAATTCCGTCCGAAAAAACGGAACCTTGCCAATGTATACGCCGTGACCGTAATCGACGCGACGCTGACCACCGTCGCTCCGACACTCAACAATACGGAATTAACAAACATCATCGCCAACGTCGTATCGCCCGACCGTATCTCAAACGCCCGCACAAAGTTTTCAAAAGTAAACTTTTTCGGAAACGCCCAGCGGTTCTGTACGAAATCCCCACTCGTTTTAAATGAGTTAAGGATTAAATAGTACAGCGGTACCATAAGCGTTAGAATGTAGATCATAAACAGAGCGAATACAACCCACAACAATATTTTAACTTTTATGTTTTCTTTCATATTTTTCCCCTACTATATTATTTTTTGCTTGATTATACCACGTCATTATGATATAATTATAGCATAAATATAGCTACTTTTTGTACAATCGTTTCAAATAGGGGGCAAAATGTATCCGAAAAAGTTGCCAAATCATTCAACCGCCACTTTCCGGCTGGAGGAAAAACATAACAACGAGCAACTCCGTCGGGCGTACTATCATCGGAATGACTACCCCATCAACATGCATTCCCACAACTTTTACGAAATCAACATCGTCGTTGAAGGAACGGGCGCACATTATATAGAAAACATCTCTATACCCATCTCCCCCGGTGACGTATTCGCGATTCCGCCCAAAAGCCATCACGGATACTGGTCGGAAAACGATCTGAATATCTTTCATCTTATTCTTCCGCATTATGTATTGGAGAAATACGAAAACGAACTTCAAAAATTTCGCGGATACAATATGTTGTTTGAAATCGAACCGTGGCTTAGGAAAAATAGTACCGATCGCTTCTTTTTACATCTGCGGGAAGAGGAATTAAAAGAGCTGCAGCACGATATGGACGGCTTGATCTCCGTTTCTAAAGAAGAAACCGTAGAGACGAATACACTTTTTGAATTACGGGCGGTTTTGCTCGTCTGCACGCTTTCCCGTCTGCTCAATAGGGACGGAACCGATCTTTCCCCCGATACATACGGCGATTCGGCTTTTATTGTTAAAACACTGAAATTCATGAACGAAAATTACTATGAAAAAATCACGGTTGATGAATTAGCTTCCATGGCAAATATGTCCCGCTCCACTTATTTGCGTCGCTTTGCCTCCGTCTGTAAAACTTCCCCCATGGAATATCTTGCAGAGCTGCGGGTAAAAAAAGCTTGTCTGCTTTTAAAAAACGGAGAACTTTCCATTACGGATATCGCACAGAACTGCGGCTTTTTTGACTGTTCGCATTTTATTCGGGTATTCAGCAGGCTGCGCGGCACCACGCCCAATTCTTATCGAAAAAATATCCTTACACGTTTTTAAAAACGCAATATTCGCAATTCCAGAGGAGCAAGCAAAAGCTCCTCTTTTTTACCGTGATACCGGATTGTAACGATAGCTTTTTCGGTAGATGTATTCAAAAAACACAGTTCTTCTTCACCCGTTTTATCGTCGAAAAAGAGAGAATATCGCACCCGGTCGCTACCCGTCACTTTCAGCTCCGCATTTGCGTGCGATGCGGCGAGAATGGCTTTTACGATACAAGAATATAACGGATATACTGCCGGATTACCCGGATAGTTCTCTGTCGTACATAAAATTGCTGTACCGTGGCCCGTCCGATATTCAATCACGGCGGGAAAAACCTCTTTCGGCGCAAAAAAACTATCGCTCAGCATGCCCCGTACCGTTCCGCCTTGCAATCGCACCCGCGCATAGTCAACATATCCCGCAGTATAGTTCGCGTCGCAACGAAAATCGGACGTACCCGGATAGAGCAACCCGGGTACGTAACTGTCACGGACAAATTTGACTCCGTGATTTTTCCGCTCCGTCCCGTCCACCGAACACCCGAAAAGTTCCGACAGATCGCCGCCGCGCACATATTCCCGTTTGCCGCCGCGTTCGGGATTTACCGATAAATGCGCGCAACTCATAAGGAGTACCCCGCCGCCGTGCACGTATTTGACCAGCTTATCGTAAAGTTCTTCCGTCATAGTGTTCCAACCGACAAAAATAAGATAATCGTAATTTTTTAGAACGTTCAGCGGCGACTCCACGGGAACGACGTCGTAAGATCCGTAAGCGGGAGAACCGTTCAAATCCAACCCTTCCCGCGCGAAAGAGGCAGGATCATGCCAATCACGGTCACGAAAAACTTCCCGAAGCAGCTTCCAACTCTTTTCCGCATCTCCGTTTCCCCATTCCTCACGATCAAACTGACACCATGCGCTACCACCCATAAAATCGGTATATCCGTCCAAATTCCCGGCAACAAATGCTACTTTCGCAAGCGGACCGCACGGCAAACGGGGATTTTTGTCAATCAATAATTGAAATTTCTTTTGCGTTTCCCGATAAAAACGGCAAATATCCGATTCGGAATCCAAAACGTAACCGAAAGAACGGATTTCATGATTGCCGCTTTCCAATAGTGTGATATTCGCCCCCGATAGGTAAAGATATTTGTAGGTCAGTTCCAGCCTTGCCGCTTTGAGGGAATCTTCATGGCGGTAACCGCCATACCATTCACAGGCGATGAATCCGCCCCAATACTGCCGTCCGTATCCGATTGCCGCTCCCCGTGCAAACGGAATGAGCGTCTCGGGATTTCCCGGCAAAACTTCCAAAACGGGCGTACGGATTCCACCTTCCAGCTCGTACCGAAAAAGCGCCGTCGCTTCGACCAACCATGTCCTGTCCAAACCAATTGAATCGTCATACGCCGTCATACTGCGGATAAACCTAACAAAATTTTCCTTCGCTTCCTGCATGTTCTTAAAATTCTGCGGCGGTTTCTGAAGGGCGATAACCTCGCTTCCCTCCACGTAATACCCTTTGTCCTTTGCCGCCTTATCGCTTCCCGCTTCGCCGAAAAATTCCCCAAGGAATAAATCCCCTGCAATCTTCTCGATTCCGCGCACAAGTTTTTCGTTCAGATGACTTTTTTGCCCCGCGGGCGGAAACTGATAAGCATATAAAAAACCGAAATGAAATCCTCTCTCTTTCGCATATCGCGCAAGAGCATAATACATCTCATCCGAAAGAGGTTTTTCCGGGTTACAGCGCACGATAAAGGCATTCGCGCTGCCTTGGACCAACTCGTCCACTTCTTTAATGACACTGTGGGGGTTCATGACGTGTTCTCCGTAACTGATCCCGTTCAGCAGCAACGAAGCGTCCAATGTATTAATTCTCTTTCTCATCTCTTATCTACCTCTGTCATTTCAAAAATTCTTTCCGCAATCATATGCATTCCCTCGTCACCGGGATGTACAGCCACTCCCGAATGAGAAAATTTTCCTTTGGCCTTCATGGAATCCATCTCGCCCAAATCCCCGAGCTCTGCTACTCGCCATCCTTTCAGTTTGCCCAATCGTCGAATCTCTTCGTCTGTCTGCTTATTTTTCCAAAAACAAGAAGAAAGGACAATCTCTGTTCCTGAATGCGCACATTTTTCCAGCAATGAGCCGTAAGCATTCGTCCATTCTCCGGGATGAAATTTTCCAGACGGTACGTTCTCGCCTAAACGTCCTATGATAAGATCAGCACCAAACTTCTCCGCTTCGGCAAGTTCGGGCATGATTTCCCGTTCAGAAAGAGTACATTCAAAATCCGACGCCTGAAAGATACAAAAACATACTTCCCCACTCGTTCTGAAACGATTATACAATAAATGTACATAGTCCTTTTCCGCACAGGATGCAGCCATTCCACAATCTAAAAGCCACCCAAAATCGGGAGCGGGAGGATGTCTTGTGATGGAATTACCGAAGATTAAAACTCTTTTTCCTTTATCACCAATCCAGCTAATACGTGCAAAACCATTCGTTTGCCCTGCTGCCTTTACTGTATTTTCTTCTATTGCTTTCATACAATCCCCTACTTGTTGAACTATCTTGGTTTTATTAAAGCATACCACGCGCACAAAAAATTATATAGTCAAATTGTATCAATTCGCTGTATGATTATTTCAGATTAATGCCAAACCACAAATATTTTCAAACGAATAAATTGATCGTACTAACTCTTTTATAGCGTTTTCCTATCAGTTGACAGCTACAAAGCTCAAACCAAATAGTTGTGCAAATTCCGTTTTGACTCATATATAGTTCCAGTTTCACGGCTTTAATTCTCTGCTCAATTTCTAAAAAATAATTACTTATCCTGCACGAGTAATGAAGTAAAAAGCTTCCAAGCGCATTTTACGAGGTATTCTATTTTTTAAAACAAAAAAAGAGCTATTTTGGAAGCAAAATAGCTCTTTTTACTGGTCGAGGCGACGGGATTTGAACCCACGACCTCATGGTCCCGAACCATGCGCGCTACCAACTGCGCTACACCTCGATTTTATTTAGATAAACAGGAAGCTCACATACGTTTATATGTGAGCTTCCATGGTTGAGGCAACGGGACTTGAACCCACGACCTCTTGGTCCCTAACCAAGCGCGCTACCAAACTGCGCTATGCCTCAATATTGCCTTGTCGCTCTACGACCTTTCTCGCGGAACAGCATAAACTATTATACTTACATGGAGGAATTTAGTCAAGCGTTTTTCGGCAATTTTTCAAAAGAATTTTTATTTTATACTTATTTACTTGACAACGCACAAAATATTTTTATTTCCCGTTTCAGAAAATTTTTGTCCAAAGTGCAAAAATCAATTTTATTAGACCTACGACAGCGGGAAACGCCATAAAGAAAAGCACGACGCCTACGGCAAGCGCCACTCCCGTCCAAGCGATAACGCCCGATACAGACTGCATAAATTTCGTCTTTTTGACGATGAGCGCTACCGCCAAAAGCGCCACCACCGCTGCGGCGATCCCTGCCGCAAAATATTTTATATACGGAGAAGAATAGCTGAATTTTACGACGTTTTCCCCCTCTTCCAAAGTTACGGAAAGAAAATGCAAATCGTTGTCGATAAGTTCCGCTTTTTTTCCGTTTACAGTTACTGTATAGCCCTTGGAAGCCACAAAGTTAAGGAACAGATATTCCCCCTCTTCGGCCGTTACGGTCGCAGTGATTTCCCCCGCGCCGACCTGTACTTCCGCCGCGCGCGTCCATAAATCCTTCCCGAGCGTCTTTACCATATTTGTCGTAACGGTTTCAGCTTTACCACTCTCGCCACCCAAAAATTTATATAGCGCCAACTGATTTTTCGTACGATTGGCGGAGATGTTTTCTTCGGGAAAACGGAACGCTCCGTCCGTCACGGTATACCCAAACGGAAATACCGACGTATTTTCATACATATAAAAAGCTCCGGAATGAAGCGTGACGATATTGCCGTCCTCGTCCTTTTCAAAAGTTCCGTCGGCACCTTCAAGCGGATCTATATAGCTGAGTTTAGAGACGGAAGCGTTACTGTCCTCATTGACAAAGAAATATTTATACCCTAAAAAGCAATCCCCGAAAAAATTACCGCGAGCACTTTTCATGCTGTTCCGTCCATTCCCCGAATATCCGAACAAATCGACGATTTCAAAGTTATCGCCGTCGATAACGGAAGAAAACACGCTGAAAGAATTTGAATTACAGGAAAAAGGTACATTAGCGGTAAGTTTGTCGTCATAGTCTTTAATCCGGAAGTAACCGTCATCGCGTTCGTTGAGGACGGCAGTCATTGTTTCATAGTGATCGAAATTATAATGAGTAGAGCGGTTTCCGACGATAAGTTGTTCGTTATAAAATATTACCTGAACGGCAACGACGCAAAGCAACAAAATCGACATAACGCGCGCGCCGACCTCTTTATTCCTTACCATTAAAGTTCCCAGCAAGGCAGAAAAACCCACGAGAATAAACAAGACCGCGATGACCTGCAAACCGCCGAGAGAATGAGCAAACATTCCCGAAAAACCGTGCGCGTTATTCAGCGCCGCGGAATCGGAAATAAAATTATCCCAAATGGTAAGATAGGCATCGCTGGACACAAAACAGCATATCACTACGGCCACAACGAGCGAAACAACCGCATAAAATATCAACGAGCCTTCTTTTCCCTTCTTTTCAAGTTCCGTTCCGTCAAAGGCCGTATCGGCCTGAAAGCAAATCCCTCTCAACGCGAGACAGGCTCCGCCGAGAAAATACAGAGCATTGAGAAACCCGAAACGCAACGCATAGGACATATATGAGCCCATATTCATCAGCAACATGGACTCATCGACAACGACGGGAACCAAAGTAGCTATCCCCGCCGCGAGCATAAATTTGGAAAGCGGCGTTTTCAATTTAGAGCGGACAAAATAGACGATCGTCAGAAAGACAAAGATTGAATCGCTGAAAATATAGCTGAATTTGCGATATAAAGCCTCTCCGCTGCGACTGAAATATCCTTTAATGTCAAAGATACGCTTTCCGTCTTTCGTCGTAAATCCATACCAGAACTCGTCGAACAGACCTCCCCCACGGCCGCTGCGAAGATATGCCATCAACGCGGCAACGAGAAGCGGCAGCGCAATCAGAACAGCGACAAAAAATGCAAGGCACAGGTATGCGATGAACGAATTTCTTTTCTCTTTATCCACGCAGAAAAAGGCATACGAAACTAAAACGGGAAACGCAACCAACATGGAAAAGCAGGCAATCGAAAAGCAGGTATAAATGCAACAAGCAATCAATATGGAAAGGGGAAGAAATTTATTCGTGCGGACAAAATGCACGAAGGCCGCCGCACAGAAAGGCATATAGATGAGAAAGTCCACCCAATTGATATAGGTATTGGCGACAAAGGTATATCCGCAATAGGCATAGACGATTCCGATTGCCACGCCCAAAAAATCAGGAATCCCCGAAAAAAGTTTTTTGACAAACCACGCGCCCGAAAAAGCAATCGCAGCGAGCTTGAACGCCATGACGATACCGCAAGCGTTATATACGTTTCCGTCGCCGAATAACAGAAAGATAAAACTGAACGGGCTGATAAAGAAATAGGCAAATGTTCCGAATACGTCCGCTCCGCCCGCAATTGCATAGGAATAGAAGAGAGAAGATTTTCCGTCAAAGACATCAAAAAGATGTTCGATAAAGGGACAAATCTGCGCCGAAAGGTCGTAACTCGCGACCACGTAATCCGAACCGAACGGATATACCCCCGAAACGGCCAACTGAACCATATAAAGTACAAAAGCGATGAGCGGCGCGGCAAAAAGCCCCCAATATTTCACAAAAAATGAAAAGGGTTTCGGGAATTTTCTCTTTAATACGGCGGTCAAGCCCCCTGCCGTTCCGACGGCAGGTTCAGCCTCGCACAACATTTCCTCCGAGGAAGAAATCTGCCCGCTTTCCGTCTGAATCTCTGTTTCTCGGTTCGTCATATCCATAATGCTATTTTACCATTTTTCCCCCTTAACGTCAATCCTATTCCGCTGCTCCTTATCAATTAAGTAGAAATTCCGAGAAGAAATGTTGCATAAATTTTATATTTCATAAAAAAGAAGAAAAGACTTCTGCCTTTCCTTCTCAAAATTTTACAAAGTAACGCTATATACTGTTTCGGCCTCGAATAAGGGAAAGGCCGACAAATCGCAACCGCTCTCGCCGATTATAAGTTCGACCGTAACATTTTCCCCGAAAATCTCTTTCAGCTCCGTTTCGGAAAAAGTTCCTCCCTCCTCTCCGCTCTGCCACGTACCTCCGGTAATAATGAGAGTGATTTCGGTAAAATTCACGCTTATGGGCGACGTATAAGTAAAGGTATAGAGACAGTTTCGATTTTCCCCTGCCGTCACTTCGACATACCCTTCGCAAATATATTCGCCGTTCTCGTCCACCCGCGGTCCGTAAACGATAATATGGCGTGAAGCATCCTCATCTCCTCCCCAATAAGACCAATAAATGACCTTGACATCTTCCGGAAGAGAAATTTCCGAATCGTTTGTTTCTATTTTATAGGATACTTTCGCCTGTATTTCTCCCACCGACGTTTCGCCGACCGTTTGCGCAAAGCCGACCTCTCCGTTCAGCTCTAACTTCTCAACTTCTGTCTTTCCGATAATAAGTTCCGCACCCATTTCCGCCTTTGAAAAAGCAAAGCCGTCTAAATCGGGAAACGTCATTCCGAGCTGCGACAAAGTCATTTCCTTTAACATGGCTTTCAGGTAATCGATTGCAGCTGCAAGGTCAAAATCGACACCGATTTCGGATTGCGTTTCGGGGGATTCGGGCGTTTCGTCTCCGGGGTGCACTGTTCCGCCGCCCGCCGCTGAAAAAAGCAGCGCAACGAGTTTATCGACCGTGACGTTCTCTAAATTAAACTGTTTAAGAATCTCTGCAATCGTTCCCGTTTTGACTGTCGCTGCCTGTTGTTCGGTCAGTGCTCCTGCCGCAACTGCATCGTTTATTAACTGTTGAACGGGTTCTAAGGCGACGAGCGTATCCTTTATCTCCCGCAAAGAAGTATTGTATTCTCCAAGGATCTGATCTGCAACAAAGACAAGCTGCGATAACGTCATCGCCCCAAGAGGCTTCAAGCTATCGAGCATATCTCCGACTGTCGTCTCAATGCCGAACAATTTCAAAGTTTCATTGATTGCCGTCTCCAAAGTCGTCGTTTCGTCAAAATTATCGATTGTTGTAATCACTTTATTGAGAAAAGGGCCGGCATCATAAACGAGGGAAACCGTGGCCGAATCTTCCGTGACCGTTCCGTATTGATCCAAGAGTCCCGCGAAAAACTCGACCGTATCTTCTGAAACGAGCCCTTCGGAAATTCCGGAGAAAAGGTCGAATATATCATCCATAGGAATTTCTGTTTCCCAGGCCGTATAATAATTTCCTTCGGAATTATAGATATATTCAATACCGTCGATTATGTAATAGCCGATTTCTTCCGTAACAGTCTGTCCTTCCGAAGTCTGATCAATCGTCCCTTCCGCTTTCATCGCAATACCCGAATCGGAAAAAGATGCGGCGAGCTCCAAATCTACTTCATATTTTTCCGAAACGGACTCCGTTCCCTCCATATAGGAAACCGTTACTTCGCCCCCGACCGAAATTGTCAGATTTTTTGCTTCTGCAAACTGTTGCAAAGCCGTAGTGACATAATTCCGACTGAGTTGTGAGGAGGCGCCGGTTCCTTCGCCCGAATTACTGTCTCCCTTGCCGCTGCCGGAAGAATCGTCCACTACACCGCACGCAGCGGAGACTCCAAACGCAGCACACAATAAAAGAGCCGCCGCCGATTTCCAAAATTTTTTCATGATTTTCTCCTTTTCTCCAAGATGGGGAATGTACTTTGTAAATATATTATATAATTCTCTTTTCCAAATTGTCAAGTATTTCTATAAATATTTGTATAAAAGTCCGCATAAAGTAAATATTAAAAACTTTGTATCGGAAATTATTTTATAGAAAGAATTAACGTAGCCCCTTCAATACTAGTTACGGCTTCGGCCGAAACAAATCCCGCGTCCTTTAATAGTGAAATTTCGTGCGTCAAAGTCAACGGCGTATCGAAATGCACGAAGTCGCCGTCCGAAATTTTCTGTATCTTCCTTTTTCGCATACATTCTTCCGCGAGGAGTGTCTCCTCTTCTTCACAGCAGGCAATATAATCGCAGAGCAGAAATATCCCTCCGCATTTTAAGGAATGATAAATTTTGCGATATAATTCTCCTTTCTTTATCGGAGAAAAGTGATGTAAAGACTCTACCGAGACAACGACATCATATTCTTGACCGAAATCTTCCTTAAAATAATCTCCACATAGCGCTGTAAATTTTCGGCCGGAATATTTTCTTTCGAGCTCGTCTAACATCGACCGACTTAAATCGATTCCCGTTACGGACACGGAGGGGAATTTTCGATATATTCCTTCGAGTTCCAATCCCGTGCCGATGCCCAGATCCAAAATTTTATCGACTTTTTCGGGAAGATAATCAGGCAAAACGCGATAGGCCTCTTTCCATATAGACATATGTTCATCATATATTTTTACTCTGGCAGTAAAAAATTCGTCCATACCTTCCAGAGGAATTTCTCTTTGCGCTTCCAGCCAGATTTTGAGCTCCTCCATATATTTCTTTATGTCTTTTCTGATAACTATTTCCATTTCTTTCCTTGAAAAAGCGGCCTTCCAATTTCGGAAAGCCGCTTTTTATCTCTTACATTTTATTGTTTGCTGCGGATATATTCGTCAATGGATTTAGCGGCAACTTTACCCGCCCCCATGGCTTTGATGACCGTAGCGGCACCCGTTGCGGCATCGCCGCCGCAATAAACGCCTTCGATGGAAGTCTTGCCGTTTTCGTCTACCGCGATCTCGCCACGTTTGAGCGTTTCAAGTCCCGGCGTCGTGTGCTTCAAGAGCGGATTGGGAGAAGTCCCGAGGGACATAATCACGCAGTCCACGGGAATGGTAAATTCGCTTCCCGGAATTTCCACGGGCGAACGGCGGCCGCTCGCGTCCGGTTCTCCGAGTTGCATGCGAATACATTCGATCCCGTTCACCCAACCATAGGAAGGATCGCGGGGATTGTCCGTCGGAGTGGGCAAAATACGAGTGGGATTAGTGAGGAGATCGAAAATGATGCCCTCTTCCTTCGCGTGCTCTACCTCCTCGCGACGGGCAGGAAGTTCTTCTTCGCCGCGGCGATAAATGATGTGTACTTCCGCACCGAGACGCTTCGCCGTGCGCGCCGCGTCCATGGCTACGTTGCCGCCGCCGACGACTGCCACGCATTTGCCGTGCTGGATAGGCGTGGAGCTGTCGTTTTTATAGGCTTTCATCAAATTGGAACGAGTCAAAAATTCGTTGGCTGAATAGACGCCCTTCAAATTTTCACCGGGGATATTCATGAATTTGGGAAGCCCCGCGCCCGATCCGATAAACACCGCCTCAAACCCGTATTCGTTTTTGAGTTCTTCGATAGACAGCACTCTGCCGATGACCATGTTGGTTTCTACTTTGACCCCGAGAGCCTTCAAGTTGTCCACTTCCTTCTGCACGATCGCTTTCGGGAGACGGAATTCGGGAATCCCGTAAACGAGAACGCCGCCCGCGACATGGAGCGCTTCAAACACCGTGACTTCGTACCCCATTTTTGCGAGGTCTCCCGCACAGGTCAATCCTGCGGGACCGGACCCGATAACCGCCACCTTATGGCCATTGGAGGGAACGGGAGTCGCTTTTTCCGTCGCGTGCATATTATGGTAATCGGCGACAAATCTCTCCAAACGACCGATGCCCACCGCTTCGCAACCCGCCTTGATTCCGCGCGTGCACTTACCTTCGCACTGCGTTTCCTGGGGACAGACTCTACCGCAGACCGCGGGCAGAGAACTGGACATCGCTATGATCTGATACGCTTCTTCGAATTGACCTTCCGCCACTTTGGAAATAAATTCGGGAATGGCGATATTGACGGGACACCCCGCCACACAGGGACGATTTTTACAATTCAGACAGCGCTTTGCCTCGTCCACGGCCATTTCCGCGGTATAGCCCAACGCGACCTCCTGAAAGTTTTTATTTCTGACGTCGGGATCCTGTGAGGGCATGGGATTCTTCAAGGGATTCATATTAAATTTGGGCATCTCACTTTACCTCCTTCTTGAACAGGTTGCATGCGGCATCTCTCTCGTGCTGTTCAAAATCCGCATACGTTCTCGAACGGCTCATCGCCTCGTCAAAATCGATTTCATGGCCGTCGAAATCAGGTCCGTCCACGCAGGCAAACTTCATTTTTCCTCCCACCGTCAGACGGCAGCCGCCGCACATGCCCGTTCCGTCGATCATGATCGGGTTCATGCTGGCGACCGTCTTGATGCCATAGGGCTTGGTCGCCGCACAGACGAATTTCATCATAATCAGCGGTCCGATGGTGATGACTTCGTCGAACGTCTCGCCTGCGGAAAGCATTTCGTTGAGCGGCACGCAGACGTTTCCCTGACGACCGTAAGAGCCGTCGTCCGTCATCATGTAAAATTTCTTGCTTGCGGCCTTGAATTCGTCCTCCAAAATGACGAGATCTTTACTGCGGAAGCCGATGATAGATGTGACTTCACATCCCTGAGCGGCGAGCTCTTTCGCTACGGGCAGCGCGATGGCGCAGCCGACGCCGCCACCGACTACGCAGACTTTTTTGAGTCCTTCCGTCTCGGTGGGACGGCCCAGGGGACCGACAAAATCGGCCAAAAAATCGCCTTCTTCTTTATGATTGAGCTTTTCCGTCGTAGCGCCCACAATTTGGAAAATAATGGTCACAGTACCTTTCTCGCGGTCATAATCCGCTACCGTAAGGGGAATACGTTCTCCGTCTTCGTCCACACGCAGAATGATGAACTGTCCGGGAAGAGCTTTTCTCGCGACGAACGGAGCGTCGATTACCATTAAGGTAACCGTCGGGTTCAGCGCTTGCTTTTTGACTATACGATACATCCTCAACATCTCCTTGTTTATCTTTCACCGATGCCCTCTGTTTCATATTTTGAGCACCGCCTTTTATTATATCACATTTTTCAAAATTGTCAATACTATATCAAAAACTTTTCTTGATTTCTCTTAAATTTCCTCTTTTTTTCGCCTGTTTTGTATATGGAAACATTTGCTTTTCAAAGGCGTTGGGTGTATAATGGTAACCGATCGAAACAAAAGTGAAAGGAAAGTGAAATTTTATCTCCTCTCTTCCGCCTCGATCGTTTTTACATTTCTGGATAAGCTTAAAGGAGTTTTTATGTCCCCTTTTGAAATTCTTTTGCCCCTTGCGGTCATTTTTATTATGACAAAACTTCTCGGACTTGGTTCTCAAAAAATCGGGCTTCCGGCCGTTATCGGCATGCTGATTGCAGGGCTCTTGATCGGGCTTTTGAAATATATCCCCTGTGAACCGCTGCAAAATATGTTCTTCTCCGATCCTATAAAAGAAGAACTCAGCGTATTCTCTAAGGTCGGAGTCGTCCTCATCATGTTCTCCACAGGACTCGGCACCGATCTGAAGCAACTTAAATCGTCGGGAGCGGCTTCCGTGGTCATTACGGCCTTCGGCGTCATCGTGCCTATGGCTCTCGGAACATTGGTAGCTTGGGCCTTCAATCAAGGCGGAGGATTCTTGGGGCACCTCTTTTACGGAGCTATTCTGACGGCAACGTCCGTCAGCGTCACCGTGGCGGCATTGAAAGAACTCGGAAAACTCAATACCAAAATAGGGACCTCTATCGTCGCCGCCGCCGTCATCGACGATATCATCGGCATCGTCATTCTTTCCGTGCTCACGGGCTTTACCTCCGATGCAGGCGGGGAAGAATCCCTCGTCTCATTCCTGCCCGCCTGGTGGGAAAATGCGGCTTGGTGGCTCGTCTGTGTTAAAATCGTCGTATTTTTCATTATCGCCATTGGTGCGGGAATCCTGTTGAGGAAGCTGTTCAACAGAATAGAACGCAAATACCCTCATAACCGTCGCGTACCTATACTCGCACTTGCAGCCTGCTTCATCTATGCTTACGTCGCAGAAAAAATCTTCGGCGTCGCGGACATCACGGGCGCTTACGTCGCGGGCATTATGCTGGGAGGAACCTTGCAGGAAACCCCGTATGTGGAAAATAAAGCGGATATGCTCGGATACATGTTCTTTTCCCCTATTTTCTTCGCGACAATCGGCATGAATCTCGATTTTTCGGGCTTTTCCTCCTCTTTCGTCCTGTTCGGAGCCTGTTACGTCGTGGCCGCACTCGTCGGAAAGCTGGGAGGTTGTGCATTGGCGGCAAGGCTTTGCCGTTATTCGGGCAAGGACAGTCTGCGCGTCGGCATCGGCATGATGGTGCGCGCGGAAGTCGTTCTGATTTGCACGCAAAAGGGAATAGACGGCGGTTTGGTAGATCCTGCCGTATATCCTTTCGTATTTATCATCATTATCGCGACCTCCATTTTGGCTCCTCTGCTTTTGAAGCTCACTTATAAAAAAGAGGATTCAGGGCTCGGAAATACGCCGATAGAACAACAAGTATGATTTCTTGATTGATTCAAACGAAAAGCGCGGAAATCTTCAAAAATTTCCGCGCTTTTTGTTTACGGATAAAGCCGCTCCATCGTTCAAAGCACATTCGAGCTGACAGTCAAACGGCTCTTTTTCAACGTGTTTTTTCTGATATTCCGACGCTTCGACGCACCCCACAGCTTTATAAAACGCTTGTGTTTCGACCGCCGAATGCGCCGAAATATACAACTTTTCAGTACCGATTTTTCGGGCATACTCTTTCGCCGTCCCGAACAGCCTGCGGCCGATTCCCCTCCCCCGCATATCCCGCGAAACATAGAGGTACATAAGATCCGCGTACTGCCTTTCCTTCCCGAACGGCGCGCCGTCAACCGAAACGAAACCTTTTAGCCTGCCGTCAACAAAAGCGCCGTAAACCAACCCGCCCGCCTTTACTGTATTTTTTAGGCTCTCCGTCAAAACTATATAATCGTTTTCGTTCCAATCGTCGGTAAAAGGAGCATTGACAATCCTCCATTTTCCCTCTATTTTACGCCAACAATCTGTAACGTTCTGCTTTCGCTCAAAGGAGGAAAACAATCCGATCTCCGTTTCGGAAAATTCAATCGGCCTGTATACTATGTCCATGTTTCCCACAATTTTTCTCAGAGGAGATATTCTTCTATAAAATGTGCCGCAACGGCGCCATCCGCCGTCGCAGTTACGATTTGTCGCACCGCCTTCGTCCGTACATCTCCGACCGCAAATACGCCCGGAAGTGAGGTTTTAGTGCTTTCGTCTGCGATGATATATCCCGCGGAATCGAGCTCCAAACTATTTTTGAAAATTTCCGTTTCGGGTTTCCGCCCGACTGCAATAAACAACGCATCACAATCGAGGGTAGTTTCCTCTCCCGAACGGACGTCGGCAATACGCACGCCCGTCACTCTTTTATCGTGCAATATCTCTTCTATGCGGCTGTTCCATAAAATTTCCACGCCGCTTTCGGACAGCGGCGCGGTATACACTTTCGAAGCTCGCAGACTGTCCCGCCGATGCACAAGATACACTTTCTTGCAGATCTTCGCAAGATATAAAGCATCGGCCACCGCGCTGTTTCCGCCACCCGTAACGACGACTATCTTGCCCTTATAGCGCATTCCGTCGCACGTCGCACAGTATGCCACGCCACGCCCGATCAATTCTTTTTCGTCTTTCAGCCCCAATTCGCGGGGTTCCGCACCCGTTGCCAAGACGACGGCACGGGCGGAAATCTCCCCTGCATTCGTAAAAATCGTCTTGTTTTCTCCCGAAAGGGAAACATTCGTAACTTCCTCGAACAGAGTAATCGCCCCGAAGCGTTCTGCGCCGCGCCGCATGCGTTCGCCCAGCTCAAAACCGTCTATGCCCTCCTCAAAGCCGGGATAGTTATCGATTCGGTCGGTTGAAGCCATCTGCCCGCCCGCGGAAAGTTTTTCCACTACCGTGACGGAATAACCGTTCCGCGCGCAATACAGAGCAGCTGTATACCCTGCGGGGCCGCCGCCGATTATGACAACGTCGTATCTTCTCTCGTCCATGCCTTTTGCTCCGTCAAAGAATTTCTTTTTCTTTCAACCAATCCACGACGGTTGCCTGAGAAGCAGGATTCACAATGGTTCCGAGCGCCTCACCGCCGCGGAATAAAATCAAGGTAGGAATGGTATCCACACTGTATTCGTCAGCGAGAGACGCATTATCGTCCGTATCGATTTTTACGAATTTAACCCTATCTCCGTATTCCTTTTCGAGCCTTTCAATAACGGGAGCCAGCCTACGGCAATAGCCGCACCAAGGAGCCCAGAAATCCGCCACGACGGGAACGGCAGAACCGAGAACTTCGCTTTCAAAATTATCTTTATGGATTGTAATCATTTCTATACCTCCGAGATCGTCTTAATGGCAGTTTGTGAAAAATTTTACCTGCCGATACTTTTTTATAACCCGTTTTTATTTTTCTCAAACGCTCTGATTTTCCGTAAAAAGAATCTCTCCCAAATTCGGGAGAGTTCTTCCATTTATTTTTCTTCCGAGGGCGGAAATTCCGAAGCCGGACGAATGCCCTCTGTCTTTTGTAAAATCCGAAGTTTTTTGAAAAACATTACAGTGAAGGGAACGGCAAATAAAAAAGCGAGTAAATCGGAAACGGATTGCGAACACTGTACGCCGAATAAATCAAACGCACGGGGAAGAACAAGCACGGCGGGAATATAAAATAATCCTTGGCGCGAACAGGACAAAAGCGAAGCGAGCGCCTTATTTCCCACGACCTGATACGTGAGCCCCGCCATGAAATTGAGAGGCAGAAGAGGCATGCAGATACATTGCAGTCGCAAAGCGAGTGTGCCTATCTCCATCGATTCTTCCGCTTCGAGAAAGCCACGCATGATAAAGGGCGCGGAGACGGCGCAGATTACGGCAAAGAGAGTCATCAAAGCGGTAGAAAACACCAAAGTAAACAGGTATGCCTTATAGACGCGGTCAAAGCGTTTTGCGCTGTAATTGTATCCGAGAACCGGCTGATACCCCTGCCCTATGCCGAGCGCTATGGAAAACGCAAACATGAATACTTTTTGAACGACGCCCATCGCGGCAAAAGCTCCGTCGCCATAGGGCTTGACGGCCCAATTGAGAAGAACCGTGCATAAGCTAGATAAAATCTGACGGCAGAAGGACGGGAAGCCCGTCACGACAATTTCCCAATAGACCGAGGCTTTGCGGGAAATAGAAGAAATGCGAAGTCTCGTAATGCTCCGTTTGGAAAGGAACATAAAGAGCAGAATGAAGAAGCTGATCATCTGGCTCAGAAAGGTAGCGACCGCCGCACCCGTAACGCCCATATTGAACCCAAAGATGAGAAGCGGGTCAAGAGCGACATTGATAACCGCACCGGTCACCAATCCTATCATGGACAAAAACGCTTTCCCCTGAGAGCGCAAAAGGTTATTCATGACAAAGGACATGCACATGAACGGAGCGGCAATCAGGATATAGCGGGAATATTCTTTGGCATTTGGCAGAATGGATTCGGTAGAGCCTAGCAAACGCATCAAAGGCGTCAAAAATATCAATCCAAATACAAGAATCAACGTTCCCGCAACGGCAGCGGCAAAAAATGCCGAAGAGGAAACCTCATCCGCTTCTTTTTGGGCGCGCCTGCCCAAAAGCCGAGAAATGATACTGCCTCCGCCCATACCGAACGTAAAACCGATTGCTTGAATCAGCGCCATCAGCGATAAGACGACGTTGACCGCACCCGTGGCGTTTTCCCCCAACCCCGATACGAAATAGGTATCCGCAAGATTGTAAAACGAGGAAACCATCATGTTCAGCATGGTGGGAATACCGAGCGTGACCACCAATTTCGGAACGGGTGTCTCAGTCATTTTTGCAAATTGTTTTCGTTGCCGCACTTCTTCCGCCGTGCGTAGTTCTTCCGTGTTATCTGAATGTTCCATAGTATTATTATACAAACTTTTTTTCAAAAACGCAACCGGATACCCACGGGAAAAAAGCATAATTTTCCCCGTTCCGACGCAAACTGTCGATATGAAAAAGATTCACCGTATTTTGACCGCGCTGTGCGCGGCAACGATTTGTTTCTCTTTACCGATTATGGCTTCCTGCTCGACTCCGGGATCGACAAAGCCCAGCAGTGGCGAGCCTACCCGCCGCGAAATGCCGACGGAATCTTCCGAGGATTCCCACGGCCGCTTTCCAGGCGAACCTCTGCCTCTTCTCCCCGAATTTCCTGAATTTCCCGGGCATACGGAAGGCCCCGAAGAAGGAAAACCCGTTCATCCGCGCCCCGTCACACCCGCACGCCCCGCGAACCCGAACAACGGCGAAGAAATGCCCTCTCCCCGTCGCCCGCACGGCAGACGGCCCGACTCCTATCAACCGGAAAAGGGACGCGACCGCGGAGGACGAACTTCCGACGACCGGTCTCGAACCTATCCGAATGAAAACGAATGTCCGAGAGCAAAGGACTGTCCCGGCGAAACGGATTTCAACGAACAAAAATCCCATCGCAAAAAAGGGAATTCGGACTTTGCTCCCGGAGAAAATAAACGTCCGCCCCGTTGTCCCGGACGGAAAAACGAAATACCGCAAGACGGAAACGGACAAAATACCCGCCCGACCGAACGATAAAATACAGACGCGAACAAATTTTATTTGATTTTTCCTTTTTCGTGTGTTATAATAGAGCCATGAAAAAGAAAAGCGCTTCTCAACAACCGAAATATTTTCGTTTTCGATTTTCTAAAACGATTCTCGCCGCCTGCGCCGGAGCCATCGTTCTCTGCATTGCGGCCATCGCGATTTCCGTCTGGCGGATTTTTGAAAATGCAGGGCTCCACGTCTTTAACGATTGGCTGAAATATCCCTTTCTCATTCTCGTCAGCGCCGCGGGACTGGTCATCGTCGTTTCGCTCCTTATCAAATCGCAGTATATCGTCGACGATAAATATTTCTCTACGCAGTTCGGAATCATCAAAAGCAAGTGCGCTTTGAAGGATATCACTTCCGTAGTATTGGATACAGACACGAATAAGCTGACCGTATATATGGGCGAGGCCTATTCCGTCATCTCCGTACAGTCTTCCTGGAACGAAGATTTTGTGCGCGCTCTCTTAAAAGGGAACCCCGACATCGATTACAGCTATACCGTCAAGGAAAACAAACCCGACGAAACAAAGAACAACGATAAAAAATCATAACAGAAGCCCCTTTACAGGGCTCGCTTCCTCGCCGCAACGCGGGGAAGTTTTTATTATCCGTTCACAGTCCGAAAAATATGTTCCGCATACAATCGGGCAATATTCATTCCCGTCGCCGCTTCCATGCCCTCGAAAAACGCATTGGAATTGACCTCGCAAAGCACAGGTTTGGACCCCGCCTCCAACAAATCGACGCCGCAGTAGTCCAATTGCAACGCTTCAGCCGCTTTTTCCGCCGCAAGGCGGAAAGATTCCGTGAGTCTGACGCAAACTCCGTGACCGCCCAATTCGATATTCGAGCGGAATTCCCCTTTTTGAGCCCGCCGTTCCATCGCGGCGACCGCCCGACCGCCGATGACGATGACGCGAATATCGCGCCCCGCCGACTCCGCGAGGTATCTTTGATAAAAATGCGGACAATATAGAAAATCTTTTTCCGTCGTCCGCAGCTCGTCCATGGTCCGTATCAGGCGCACGTCTTTTCCGAAGGACCCGAAACTTTTTTTTGCGACGAGCGGAAATCCCAATTTCGCGGCCGTGCGCGAGAGAAATGATTCGTCCGGATGTACGCCCGGAGTATAACAGAGCGGCGCCGAAACCGATTCGGGAATCTCGATTCCGGAATCGGAAAGCGCAAGGTATGTCAGCATTTTATCGTCGCAGCGCTCTACCGCTTCCGATGAATTGAAGAGTCGCATGCCCGCTTTTTCGAGGATTCGCCCCAGATATTTATCTTTGTCGAGATATACCGCAAAATCAAAACCGCCGACAGCTTCCGCCCTTCCGTCGAAGCGGATCGCAGCGTCTATCTCGCTCGTTCGACGAATCTCCGTCTCTATTCCTATCCCTTTGAGTTCCTCCGCGATGCGGCGGCTCTGACGATAAAACTTTTCGCCGTTGGGATAGGCGTTCATAACGATTAAACCTTTCATCTTTTCTTCCGTTCAAAAAGCGAGGGATATTCCCCTCGCCTTTCCCTTTTTCTTTTAAGATTCTACCCGAATGATCGTTTCGACCTTGGCCATACCGGAAGCGTCGATTTTCGCCGCCGCGCCGCGAATGGCGTTTTCCGTCGTGACGTGCGTGATGAGAATGAGCGGAACCCGTTCTCCTTCCGATTCCGTTCCGCAAGCCGAATCCTCGTCTTCCAACGCGACCGGGGAGACCTGTTCTTCCTCCGTCCCCGCTTCAAGCTCCGACGTACCTTTCTGTACGAGTTCGACGATGGAAATGCCGTATCTTGCCAGAATTCCCGAAACTTTTGCGAGTACGCCCGCCTTATCCGCCGCCGACAGGCGCAGATAATAAGCGCTGCTGAAATCGGATACGAACTTCGTGTCCTTATCCGCCGCCGCGGTATTCTTGAAAGTAGAATATTTGATGTCCGAATGGGTCGCTGCATAAATGACGTCGCTGACTACCGAACTGCCCGTGGGAAGCGCCCCCGCGCCCCGGCCGTACAGCATAATGTCGTCCATGGCGTCGCCTTTGAGGAATACCGCGTTAAAACTGTCGTGTACGCTGGCGAGGGGATGAGAATTTTTAATAAATGTGGGGTGTACGCGCACTTCGATGCCCTTGGACGTATTTTTGCCGATCGCGAGAAGTTTCAGCGTATAGCCCAGCTGTTTTCCGAAAGCGATGTCCGTTTTATCCACAGAGGAAATTCCCTCGCGGAAAACCTTTGTATAAGGTACTTTGGTGTGGAAAGCGAGGGAAGAAAGAATCGACAGCTTATACATCGCGTCAAAACCCTCCACGTCGTTCGTGGGGTCGGCTTCGGCGTAACCGAGCTTCTGCGCCTCTTTCAAAGCGGCGGCATAATCCTCGTTCTCCTCCGCCATCTTCGTCAGGATATAATTGGTGGTGCCGTTGATAATTCCCATCATTTCGGAAATACAATTCGCCTGCACGCCGTCGAGCAGGGTACGGATAATTGGAACCCCGCCCACACAGCTGGCTTCGAAGTACAGCCCGCAGCAATTTCTCCGAGCCGTGCGTTCCAATTCGTGAGAATATTTACAGATAAGTTCCTTATTGGACGTGACGACGCTCTTTCCCTCGTGCAGAGCCGCAAGAACATAGTCCTTTGCCGCCTCCACGCCGCCGATACATTCTATGACGATATCTACGGCGGGATTCGCGATGACTTCCGCGATACTTCCTGCTATACATTCCTCCGGAACGCCCATAGCGAGCGCCTTCTCCCGATTCCGCACGAGTACGTTTTCCACTTCTATATCCACGTTCTGCGTCTTTTGGTAAAATTCTCTGTGCTCGGTGAGAATTTTATACGTTCCACCTCCGACCACGCCGAGCCCTAATATCGCTACGCCCACTCTTTTCATCATAGTCTTGCCTCCTTTGGAATGTTTGATGTCAATATTATTTTAGCTGATCACGTAATTTTTATGCCTTGACGGGTGCTTGTCCGCCTTCTTCCGGGCGATTGAGATAATAGAGATATTTCAATCCCTCCAACGTAAGAAGTTTATCTACCACATCGATGCAGGAAACCTCTTTGGAAATGACCTGACTGAACCCGCCCGTCGCGATCGTCTTCGTAAACGGCGCTTTTAGCTCCTTTTTGATTCGGGTAACGATATATTCTACCAATCCCGCAAAACCGAACACAATCCCCGCCTGCATGTTCGTAATCGTATTTTTGGCGATAATGCTCTTCGGAGCTTCTATCTCCACGCGCGGCAGTTTCGCCGTACCGTTGACCAGGGAATCGAGAGAACCTTTGATTCCGGGGGCAATGACCCCGCCTATAAATTCGTTGTTTTCGTTGATGATGTTAAACGTGGTGGCCGTACCGAAATCGATGACGATCATCGGCTTTTCCTCCCCGTATTTTACAATGGCGGAAACGCAGTTGACGATACGATCCGCCCCCACTTCTCGCGCGTCGTCGCAGCGGATATTCAGTCCGGATTTCAGGCCGGGCTCGATGCGCAAAGGCTCTATTCCGAGATAGAGATGACACATGCGCTCGATCGTATAATCGAGGGATGGTACGACCGACGAGATAATCCCGCCCGTAATTCCGTCGCGCTTAATTTCCCTCACCTTTAACATATTCACGAGCTGCGAGCCGTATTCATCCGAAGTTTTTTTCAAATCGGTAGCGACGCGGAAAGAAATACACAGCGTCTCGCCCTCGTAAATCGCATATTTGATGTTAGTATTGCCTATATCGATACAGATAATCATTTTATTCGATACGCTGCCTTCGGGCAAACGCGCCCTTCTCAGACGATTTTCTCCTTTTTCGGTTTTAAGCGGTTTTTCCGTTTTTCCTTCCCGCCGTTTTTTCTATCACCGATACGATGCGATACAAAGCGGGCGCTATCAACAGATTGACGACGATTTCCAAAACAAAGTTCAGCCAGATCAGACCGAATACCGTCACGAATACAACGCCTGCTGTTGCTTCCGTGCCCAAAAACGAAGCGACGTCGTTTTTCATGATCACCATCCCCAGCAGATAGATTCCCGTATTCACGACCGCAACGGTGAGCGCGGCGACATAAGAAGCAATCAGTTCGTTCTTTTTCCCGATCACCCGATACAGTATTCCGGCGACGACTCCCGCGAGCGTCGTTTTTCCGATACATACGATCGTTAAAATGACGGGACTTGCCTGAAACAGAAACGCGGTGGACGGTTCCCGCCCCATGACCGCCGTCGTGATAAAGGTAACGAGCCCCGAAACCAATCCGACCAATCCGCCGCCGTATGCCCCGAAAAAGATCCCCGCAAGCACGATGGGGATAAGGCTGAAATTCAGCGTGACGCCGAACATAGGGATCGCGCTTGCAAACAGTTGCAAAACGACGACGAGTGCAATCAAAACGGCAAGATACGCTATCGTCCTCGCCGTAAAGAAACGGTTGCTTTTCATAAAAATGCCTCCATCGAGTTCTTCCACGACCGAAAGATACCCGTGACGATAAAAAAATATGTATACTTTCCCGCAACGTGAGTCAGACCGCAAAATCGAGGCGTATCCGCCCGCGGAAAAATATCTTTATTATTATACCGCATTTTTTCTTTTCTGGCAACAAAATAAAAGAAGAAAATCGGAACATTTTTTCCCCTGTCCGTAATACTATGTAATAGAAAGATAAAACCGCAGGCCATTTCTCTCTTTCGGAGTCGATTTTACATATCCCCTGCGGTGAAAACACAGGAGGTTTTTATTTTATGAATTGCTGCACACAGGGTAACACCACCCTTTGGATTCTCATTGCGTTGCTCGTTTTAGGCTCGAAAGACGGATGTTTCAGTGACGGTATTTTGAGCGGCTGCGGTCTGCCCATCATTCTCGCACTCCTCTATTGCCTGTATAAGAACGGAACGCTTTCCGCGATCCTCACCCCTTCGTGCGGATGCGGGTGCGGCTGCAACTGAGCCAAAAAATCCGAACCGCCCCTCTATTCGGCTAAATTCGCCGAATAGAAACGGCTCGCGGATAAAATCGGCCGATTGCCGGCAACGAATACGGCACAGCGTATTGCTGTGCCGTATTTTTTCATTGATATTATTTCATCGCATACCTGCCTATGCTTTTACTGTCTTTTCAGCATCGCCAGACGAGCGGCTCCGCATATTCCCGCGTCGTTTTTCAGTCCCGCTACACAGATTTCGACAGGGGCATAATCGCTTCCGCCGAACAGTAACCGCTTCACTCTGCGTTTTAAGGGCTTCAAAAGTGCGTCTCCCTCGGCGCACACTCCGCCGCCCAGCAAAACAGCTTCCGGACGGAACACATTCGCCAGATTCGTAATTCCCTCCGCCAGATAGCGGATATATTCGGAAACGACTCTTTTCGCGTGTTTATCCCCCGCGCGCATGGCGTCGAACGCCGTCTTTCCGTCCACGTTTTCCAAAGTACCTGCCACACTCCACAGCGCACTGTCCGGATGTCTTTCCATCATGCGTTTGGTCTGAGAAATCAGCGCCGTCGCCGAAGCGTAAGCCTCAAAACAACCGCGGCGGCCGCACGTACATTTCGCGCCGCCTACGCGAATGACTTCATGGCCGATTTCCGCGCCGGCCGAACGATTTCCTTCAAATAATTTTCCGTCGATCACGATTCCACCGCCGACTCCCGTTCCCAAAGTCACCAAAATCATGGACGAGTATTTCTTCCCCGCTCCGCAGAAATTCTCGCCGAGCGCCGCCGCGTTGGCGTCGTTCGTGATATAGACGGGCAGGCTGAGCGCCTCGCGAAGTTCCCTGCACAGGGGAACATTTTTCCAGCTGATATTGTTGCTGTAAACGATCACGCCGTTCTGACTGTCTATCGTTCCAGGTGCCCCGATTCCGATTGCTTTTAATTCCGCGCGGCTGACGCCGACCCTGTCCGCAAGCCGAAGGACCAGATCCGCCATATCGGCCGCTATCGCAGGATAGGGACGATCTTTTCCCGTGGGAATTTTATCTTTGCAGAGAATATTCCCCTCTTCGTCCACAATTCCGCATTTGACGAAAGTTCCGCCTAAATCGATTCCCGCGTAATAATTCATACCTGTCCCCCCTCGTTTTCCGCCGTCAAAATAATTTTTGCTTTTCCCGTCAGGGAATAGACTTCCCCGCAGGGAATAAAGAAACTGTCTCCCGCCGAGAAGGTTTCGCCGTCAATTTTTCCTTCGCCGCTCAATACATTTACCGCTGTAAAAGAAGTCTCGTTCTTTTCGAAAAATTCTCCGTCCAAAAGAAGCTCCCTGCAACGGAAATATTTACATTGTGTCAAAAGGCGCAGTGTACCTCCCTCAAAGGGTTCGGGCTGCCCGCTCGCCGTTTCGTCGCGAAAGGCATCGAAATGGATGACGTCTACCGCTTTGTCGATATGTAAGGGTCTGAGTTTTCCGTCCGCTCCGCGGCGATTATAATCGTATACGCGATAAGTCACGTTACTGCTCTGCTGGACTTCGCAAATGACGCAGCCCGCACCGATGGCGTGTACGGTGCCCGCCTTGATGAGGAAACAGTCGCCCGCTTTTACGGGAATAAAGTTCAAAAGTTCCTCTACGGTTCCGTCCTTGACTTTATCCAAAAATTCCTCGCGGGAAGTATTTCTCGAAAACCCGCAATAAATTCCAGCTCCTTCGTCCGCCTGCAAGATATACCACATTTCCGTCTTTCCGTTATCGTTCTCCACCCGCCGCGCATATTCGTCGTCGGGATGAACCTGAACGGACAGGTTCTGCGCAGCGTCGATATATTTGATGAGTACGGGAAAAGCAGAACCTTTCTTATCCACGGCAACGGGATTTTCCGCGATGTATTCGGGAAAAAGTCTGCCGTCTTTACAACGGCTCGGACCGTCGGGATGAACGGAGACTTCCCAACTCTCACTGATTTTCTTTCCGCCGTTATCTCGGCCGAAAAGTCCCTTCAATTTATATCCGCCCCACAGATAATCTTTGAGTACGGGAAAAAGTTTTATCATTTTTTTCCTCCGAAACGTTTTTCTATCATTATACCGATTTTTCCCGTTTTGTCAAGCATATCCGCCGCTTTCACACAATATGGAAAGCCCGGACTTTTTTCGTCCGGGCAGAATCGATTTCTTTGTTATTCTTTTTCCTTTTCCTTTTCTTTTTCTTCTTCCGCTTTCTTTTCGGGCAGCGTGACGACTACTTTTTTGATACAACGCTCCTGTACGGACAGAACGCGGATATTCATGAAATCGGTACTCAATTCAAAGGTGGAACCGTCTTCGGGCAAAGTTCCCATCATACCGCAAACATATCCCCCGAAAGTCTCAAAATGCTCGCTTTCCTCCTCGGGGAATTTGATTCCCAAAGCTTCTTCTACCTTATCGATAGGCGCAAGACCGGTAATCTCCCACTCGTTTTCGCTGAGACGGATAATTTCATATTCCGCTTTATCGTCCTTTTCCGTAAGCTCGCCCACGAGAAGTTCCAAAAGGTCGTGCATGGTCACGATACCGCTCATTCCGCCGTATTCGTCCACGACTACCGCGAAATATTCGCGGGTAATCTTCATCTTATAAAACAGCGTATTTGCAGGCGTGTTTTCCGTGACGAACACGGCGGGAGAAACCGCGTGCTTCATGATGTTTCCCCGCGATTGGTCGTTCAGGCGGAAATAATCCTTGGTGGAAAGAACGCCTGCAATATCGTCGATATCCTTGCCGCAAATGGGATAATAGGTGTGACGGGTCGATTGGATTCGTTCTTTCCATACCTCGTCGCTTTCGTCCAAAAACAAAAGGTCTGTATCCTTTCGATGCGTGCATACTTCTCCGACCGTCTGTTCCTTGAACTCAAACACGTTTTTGATGAATTCGTTTTCTTCGCTGTCTATCGAGCCCTTTTCACTGCCGGCTTCCGCCATCATCATAATTTCTTCTTCCGTTACTTCCTCGCCGTCCTCTACCGGATTAATTCCCATCAATTTCAAAAGGCCGTTCGTAGAAACCGTAAGAAGCCACACGATAGGCGCGAAGATAATAGATACGAACCGTAAAATGCCCGAAAGTTTTAAGGATAAACTTTCCGCTCGTTTCATGGCGATACGCTTGGGAACCAATTCCCCGAAAACGATACTGAAATACGATAAAATCAACGTAATCAATATTACGCATACGGAATTGAGAACGCTGCGGGGAACGGGTACCCCCGCTCCGACCAATGCTTCCACCAACGGTTCCGCGAAATTATCCGCCGCAAACGCACTGCCCAAGAAACCGGCTAACGTGATTGCAACCTGTATGGTAGACAAAAAGCGCGCGGGCTGAGATGTCAACTTTACAAGACGCTTTGCCCGCCGATCCCCCTTTTCCGACATCTTTTGCAATTTCGTTTCATTTGTAGAAATTACCGCAATTTCCGCACTCGCGAAAATCGCATTGAGAAATATAAGTACTATTTGTAGAATAACTGCTCCAATCATAAATTCACTCCGTTTTAATCTCCTAAAAAGCTCTGAAATACAAAAAGGCATAACCCGTACGCTGACAGCGTACAAGTTATGCTCAAATCGGTAATTCCAATGAAATCAAAACGAAAGTAAAAAGCGAATGGGGCCTACTACTGCCGTCTGCGTCCACAATGTGTCTCCTTAAAAAATACTTACTATTATTTTACTGTATTTTCAGGGAAAATGTCAATCATTATTCAATGAAAATTCAAAAAAAAATTGTTCATTTCTCTTTTTCGTTCGGAATTTTTGAAATGCAGGCACTACTTGCCGTCCAAAAATCACTTGCTTTATATTCTTCCAAAGCCTCCGACGGTACATAGATACTTTGTAAGGCGGTACACCCCGACCAATTTTGCGAATTTCCCGACATATTTGCCAAGTTTGTATTATATAAATAAATCGTTTCCAAATTCGAACAATTCCTGAAAATCGTCTGTGGCAATTTTTCGTAGCTTTCGGGAATTACTATTTCTTGTAAATTCTTGCATAATGCTGCACTACTAAAAAAATTACTTGCCGTCTCCGTCACCTCAATTCCATTTTTTGTTTTTGCAGGAAGAATTAATTTTTTCAAATTTTTACCGGTTGCATTAAAAGAAGGTTTTGCACCGCTTCCCGAAAAATAATCGAAAGAAGAAGATACGTCTTTAATTTCAAAAACAGTATCTTCCGATACCGTAGAAGAAAATGTAATTTCTCCGTTTGCCGTGGTGTAAATCTCCCCGTTTATCCAAAAGGAGAGTTCGCCGCAGCGTTCATAATCCTTTACGCGGATTTTTGTTTCAAACGGCACTCCTTCCCGCACGTTCAATACGGGGTTCTCTATTTCCAATACGCCATACGGAGTAGTGTCTACAATCTCACAGGTATATTCGGGCAACGTGGCGCAAACGACCTCGCAGACATCTGTAATTTTGCCGAAGCAAGCTGTTATATTTGCCTTGCCTTTCCCGTAAAGCCGTAACTTTTCCGTCGCGTGAAACGGCAATTACGGACGAATTATCCGATTTCCAGTAGACGGGAACATTGATACTTAGCCATTGTTCCGTCCCTGTCTCCTCGCCGTAACGAACATCTGTCTCCACGAATAAAGAAAACGTTTCCCCTATGTTCAATGCCGTTTCGAGCTTTTTTAACCACCGAATTTCGAGTTCTCTTTCCGAAACCGAATCCGATTCTTCTTCGGAAAGCCCCGCCGCATGGTCTATCCCGCGGCCGATAAATCCCCGTAAAATTTCCTTTTCCCCGTCGGAATAATTGGCATTCGCATCATTGAGCGCCGCTTCGGAAACATAAAATACCGAACGCCCCATTGAAAGAACGTCCTCTTCATAAGAAGCGTACGTATAAGTTATTTCTCCGTTTTCCGATTGTTCCTTTATGAAAGCGGCCGCCGTAAACTCCAAATTTGTATTTTCGTACAAAATGTTTGCCACAGAACCTTGAATGAAGCAATAGCCTTCTTCCTTTACAGGTTCACACTCCATAACCAAAGCTGGTTTTGCCCCATATTTTTCTTCCAGAGTTTCCAAGGCACGAACATAATCCACATTCTCAGCGTCCGAAAGTTCAATCGCTTTTTCAAAGTAAAATTCGGGCGCAATGACAATCCCGAAAGAAGCCGAATCCGTCGCCGCAACCCGCTCTGCCAAATCGACGGAAACATCCGCCCTGAATCGAAGTCCCGTTACCGTATTCAATCGCACACTTGCTCCCGCACGCATGGAAAACTCTTCCGGACTTATCGTTTCCTCGGCTGCGGAGGCCGTGGAATACCGCACAGAAAGCGGACGGACAGAGTTTCCTACCACTTCCCCGTTCCATTCCTGAAAAGCAATATCGTTTCTATAATTATCTTTGAAAGAATACTCCTCTTTTTTGCCTCGCGAATATATTCCCCAAGCCAAGATGACCCAAAAAATACCAACCAACAAAATTACAAAACATCTCTTTTTATTTCCCGCCTTCATCTTTTGTTCTCCCTCGCCATTTTTTAATATTTTTATCGGTCTATATCGATATAAATATTAATATATCTATTTATTAACATTTTACCATATTATATATACGTTTGCAAGCATTTAATGGAAATTTCTTCCAAAATTTATATATATCAGATAATTTATCGCAAGGAGAAAAATAAAAGGAGAGTCAATTCTGTCGAAAAGAGAGGGCGTCAGTGAGGGATGAAGGGAGAAAAGAGGAAGGAAAGGTGGGTGGGGTGTGGGAGTGTCGGAATGGAAGGTCAGGTCTTGTCGATGAAAGGGAGCGGGAGAGAAAGAAAAAGACCGAGTCGTGAGAGAACTCACAACTCGGTCAAGAACTGGAAAGTGGCGATGCCCTATCCTCCCGGTCAGTGTCCCGACAAGTACTTTCGGC
>ERZ827150.210-NODE-210-length-92742-cov-56.114115_pt1 | contig 92742 bp, 68 predicted proteins | sample MGYA00519779_ERZ827150 | MGnify/ENA primary metagenome ERZ827150 (study PRJEB31778, sample SAMEA3449267) | human gut metagenome | biome: human gut; feature: human-associated habitat; material: faeces | place: United Kingdom | collected 2010/2012 ...
CCTCCGTGACGAACGTGTCACGGGGGACTTTTCGTTTTTGCACGTCACGCTTCCCTGCGGCCGGCCCTCCCGTGCCGCGCTTCCCCGCCTCCCCACGCAGTGCTGCGTCACCTCTTCAGGAAGTGCTTCCTCATGTCCTCATGAAGTGCTTCCTCACGCCCTCATGAAGCACTTCCTCAGCACCTCATGAAGTGCTGTCTCGCACCGAAACAATGTGTTTACACTCTTTTCCAAGTATTTTTGCTCTTTTGCAAAAGAAAATTCTCTTTTTGTTTGTTGTTTCGCTTTCTTTTACTACATTTGCAGTGTACTATTAATCTAATACACTATGCGTCCTTAGTCCGGAAGAGTGACAGGCCTTCAGCTCGTCGGATGGAAGGAATGGGGTGTTGGTAAATAAATTATTAATGTGTTATGCTACAAGTAGAGAATATTTCGTTCAGTTATGGACGCAGGAAGCCCGAAGTATTGTCGGACTTCTCGTTTTCCCTGGAGAAAGGCCGGGTATATGGACTGCTGGGGAAGAACGGGGTGGGCAAGTCTACCCTATTATATCTGATGTGCGGACTGCTGACGCCCAAGCATGGCCGCGTGATGTATCACGGACTGGATGTGCGGAGACGTCTGCCCGAAACGCTGCGGGATATGTTCCTGGTACCCGAGGAATTTGACCTGCCTGCTGTTTCGTTGGTTCAGTTTGTGGAGCTGAACAGCCCGTTCTATCCCAACTTCAGCAAGGAGGACATGATGACCTACCTGCATCTGTTTGAGATGGACTGGAACATCCATCTGGGCGGGCTTTCGATGGGGCAGAAGAAGAAAGTGTTCATGAGTTTTGCACTTGCCACGCATACCTCGCTGCTGCTGATGGACGAGCCGACCAACGGACTGGACATCATGGCGAAGAGCCAGTTCCGTAAGTTCATTGCCTCGGGCATGTCGGACGAGCGGACGATTGTAATCTCCACCCATCAGGTGAGGGACATTGACAATGTGCTGGACCATGTCGTGATTATGAACAACAGTTGTGTACTGCTCGACGAGTCTATCGTCCACGTGACCGAACGGCTGGCGTTTGTAGAGAGCGACAGCCCCGCTCTGGCCGAGGAGGCCTTGTACAAACTGCCTTCGGTGCAAGGCAACAGCCTGCTGCTGCCCAATCGTGAGGGCGTGGAGACGAAGCTCAACCTGGAGCTGCTCTTCGGTGCCGTATTGGCCAACCCCGAGAAGATAAAAGAATTGTTTCAATCTAAAATGGAGGAGGAGAGATGATGCGTGATCGTTTTTTCAGTATGTCGCGTTTTCTGAATTGCTGTCAGAAAGATTTGGTGGAGAATTGGCGGAAAAATATGTTGCGTCTGGTTGCGATGTATGGTGCTTTGACCGTCTTTTTTATTTGGGCTGGTCGCATCTGGCGTCGTCCTAGTTTTAGTAGTGAGCTTTGGCAAAACGAGTTCGGAGTCGGGTGCTTCATGATATTTGCGATGGGTACGTTGAGTGCTTCGTTTGTGATGGAGTTCCTGAAAGACAAACGCCGTCGGCTTTCGGCTCTGATGTTACCGGCTACCGCTTTCGAGAAATATTTATCACGTTGGTTTCTTTATACTTTCGTTTTCCTTTTGGCTTATGCCTTGGCTTTTGTATTGGCCGATTTGACGCGTGCTTTTATTTCTTCCCTATTTGACACTGGTGTTACGTCTATTTTCCCTTATGGACAGTTGACAAATGAAACGATGTTTCCTCCATTTTTCAGTACCGGACGGGGGACACTCTTTAGCTTCTCGTTCTACTTTGCCGTCCAGAGTGCCTATGTGCTGGGCAGTGCCTTGTGGCCGAAGAATGCTTTCATCAAGACCTCGGCAGCCCTGATTGTCGTCATTTCCATCTTTGTGGCCGTACTGGTTTCGCTGGTCAAGTCGCTGCACTTCGGACCCTATACTCCCATGGAGGAAGAAACGGCGGTGACACTCTGTACTTGTCTTTTGTTCGCCTTTGCCATCTTCTGCTGGGTGACGGCCTACTATCGTTTGAAGGAAGCGGAAATCATTAATCGTTGGTAAGTATGGATTTTAGAGATACGAAAGCTATTTATCTGCAGATTGCCGACCGCATCTGCGACGAAGTACTGGTGGGAAAGTTTGCCGAAGACAGCCGCATTCCCTCGGTGCGCGAGTATGCTGCCGTGGTGGAGGTGAATGCCAACACGGTGATGCGTTCGTTCGATCAGCTCCAGTCGCAAGGCATCATCTACAACAAGCGGGGCATCGGCTACTTTGTGGCCGCGGGTGCCCGCGAGCGGATTCTCGCCCTGCGCAAGGGGCAGTTTCTGACGAACGAGGTCGATTATTTTTTCAAACAGCTGTACACGCTGGGCATTTCCGATGCCGAACTGGCGGCGATGTACCGCGATTATACCAAGAATCAAGAAAAGAATAACAAGTTATGAAACGAACAACTTATGTAATATTGGGTGTACTGCTGGCCCTTTTGGCCGGCATGAGCGCCACCATTATCTATTGGGGAACGCACAGCGGAAGTGTGTCAGACATGACCATCCGCCTGGAAGGAGAAGAGCGGATGCGTCCGTTGCCTGTCTGCAAGGTCATAAGATTCCAGATGGACAAGACTTTGTATAAGTATGATGGCAAAAATGATTTTCATTACTATTTTACCTTGAACAATGCCCATCTGATAGTGACTCCGGCCGATACGGCTACCGGCAGTTTCTCTTATGCGGCCGATATGGAAGAATTTATGAGCTTCAAGGCGCATGGCGATACCTTGGATGTTGTGTTCAGCTTCCCGCCGGAGGAACTTCAGAAGAGGATGCCGGAAGGAAAGATTGTTCCTTCTTTTATTCTACGGACTTCACCTTTTTCTTTGCGCTTGCCCGAAAGCGTTGAGTGCTTGAACGGAGAGATGCTTTATGCGGTAGAGTTGCAGGACTTGCAACGCGATTCGTTGGCCATTGATTTCTCCGACAGCCCTGCCACGGTATTTGTGCAGAATTCCCGTTTCCGTGCCCTGTCTGTTTTGGCACGTCAGCTGGATCTGGTCAGCGGGTCGGTGGACCATCTGTATCTGAATCTGGACGAATTGTACAGTTTTGAGGTGAAGACCGATTCCTTCCGCATCGACACCGAATACTTGAGTGGCTCGAGGAATGCGGACTTCCAGGCAGACCCGCAGGAATGTCGTCGTATTCTGTGGAATCCTCTGTCGAAGGAAACCAAACTGAATCTGAAAATGAAGAATCCAAGTGAAATCCTCCTGCGCGACTGAGCAGGGGGATGAAAACGAAAAAGGAATTGCGATTGCAATTCCTTTTTTTATTGGTTGCGGAGGCAAGACTCGAACTTACGACCTTTGGGTTATGAGCCCAACGAGCTACCAACTGCTCCACTCCGCGATGTTCTTGATTTCGAGTGCAAAGGTACGACTTATTTTGGAAAAAACAAATATTCGGCAGATATTTTTTTTATTTCTTGTGTGATAAGGGGAAATGTCTTACTTTTGCTCAGATTATTAAGCAATGTGCAATTATTGAACCATGCCGTTATCCAAGACCAGAGCCCAGTTAGTGGACGTCGCCCGTCAGCTCTTTGCGAAGATGGGTGTCGAGAACACCACGATGAACGACATCGCCCTCGCTTCGAAGAAAGGGCGACGCACGCTCTATACCTACTTCAAGAGCAAGGAGGATATCTACCTGGCCGTGGTCGAGTCGCAGCTGGACATCCTGCTGGACACGATGAAGCGTGTGGCCGACAAGCACATCTCGCCCGACGAGAAGATGCTCGAGATGATTTACACCCGTCTGGACGTGGTGAAGGAAGTGGTTTACCGCAACGGCACGCTCCGTGCCGACTTCTTCCGCGACATCTGGAAGGTGGAGAAGGCTCGCAAGCAGTTCGACGAGAAGGAAGTGCAGCTCTTCAAGGAGGTGCTGCGCGAGGGCATGGAAAAGGGGGTGTTCCAGATAGACGACCTCGACATGACGGCCGAGCTGGTGCACTATTGTGTGAAAGGTATCGAGGTGCCCTACATCCGCGGACAGATCGGAGCCAATCTGGACGACGCCACACGCGACAAGTACGTGGCGCGCATCGTCTTCGGCGCCCTGCACCGCAAGGAACCGAAGACACCGTGATGCGGGCGGGAAAAGATACTTTTACGGAGAAGAAAAGATACTTTTAATTTTTAAACAATACGATTATGGGATTATTAACTGGAAAAACAGCCATCGTAACCGGTGCCGCACGTGGTATCGGCAAGGCTATTGCATTGAAGTTTGCCGCTGAAGGCGCCAATGTAGCATTTACGGACCTGGTCATCGACGAGAACGCCGAGAATACAGCCAAGGAAATCGAAGCCATGGGCGTGAAGGCCAAGGCTTACGCTTCGAATGCCGCCAACTTCGAGGATACGGCCAAGGTGGTAGAGGCCATCCATCAGGACTTCGGCCGCATCGACATCCTGGTGAACAACGCCGGCATCACCCGCGACGGCCTGATGATGCGCATGAGCGAGCAGCAGTGGGATATGGTCATCAACGTGAACCTGAAGTCGGCATTCAACTTCATCCACGCCTGTACGCCCATCATGATGCGCCAGAAAGCCGGCAGCATCATCAACATGGCTTCTGTAGTAGGTGTTCACGGTAACGCCGGACAGGCCAACTACTCGGCTTCCAAGGCCGGTATGATTGCTCTGGCCAAGTCCATCGCACAGGAACTCGGCTCGCGCGGCATCCGTGCCAACGCCATTGCTCCGGGCTTCATCATGACAGCCATGACCGACGCCCTCTCTGACGAGGTGAAGGCCGAATGGTGCAAGAAGATTCCTCTGCGCCGTGGCGGTACGCCCGAAGACGTGGCCAACGTGGCTACCTTCCTGGCATCCGACATGTCGTCCTACGTTTCGGGTCAGGTGATCCAGATCGACGGTGGCATGAACATGTAATTTGCGATTGATATGACCGTCGTTTACGAGGACAATCACATCATTATCGTCAACAAGACCGCTTCGGAGATTGTTCAGGGAGACAAGACGGGCGATGTACCCCTTTCGGAAACCGTCAAGCAGTATCTGAAAGAGAAGTACCACAAGCCCGGCAACGTCTTTATCGGTGTGACCCACCGCCTGGACCGCCCTGTGAGCGGTCTTGTTGTCTTTGCCAAGACCAGCAAGGCCCTGTCGCGCCTGAACGAGATGTTCAAGAACAGCGAGGTGAAGAAGACCTACTGGGCCATCGTGAAGCAGACGCCCGCCGAGACCGAGGGCGAGCTGGTGAACTACTTGGTGCGCAACGAGAAGCAGAACAAGAGCTACGCCTACGACACCGAAAAGCCCGGCAGCAAGAAGGCCGTCCTGCACTACCGGCTCATCGCCCGCTCGGATAATTACAGTCTGCTGGAGGTGGACCTGAAGACGGGCCGCCACCATCAGATCCGTTGCCAGCTGGCCAAGATGGGCTGCCCCATCAAGGGCGATCTGAAGTACGGCTTTCCCCGCTCCAATCCCGACGGCAGCATATGTCTGCACGCCCGCCACGTGCGCTTCGTCCATCCTGTTTCCAAGGAACTGATAGACGTCGTGGCCCCCGTACCGTCGGACAACCTGTGGCGCAGCCTTACCGCTTCTTTGTAACGACCGATTTGATAAAACACAGATTTTCTATGAAAAAAAGACTGATACTCCCGGCATTGCTGCTCTGTGCAGGCATGGCCGTGCAGGCGCAGCAACAGCAGGCGTCTGCTTTCTACCTTCGTCCCGCCGTGTCGTTGCGGGCACCCCTCCAGGGGGACAGCATCAACTTCAAGGGTGACAAGTTTGACATGAAGGAACTGCTGAAAACAAAAGTGAATCTGGACTTCGACTCCTATACCTACGACCGCGTCGAGGCCGATACGGCCGGTTACGTCCGTGTGGCCCCTGCCGACCGCGACAACCTGCTCTACCTCTTCGCCACCAACCTGCGGGCCGAACGCTTCATGAAGGGCAAGCTCAAGGTATCTTCGCCCGCCCGCTTCGAGGTGTTCGTCAACGGCGTGTCCAAGCATGTGAAGGATGCTGTCCAGGACAGCCTCTCGCAGGTGCACCCTGCTGAAATCAGCCTGCGTCTGGAGCCCGAGGCCGACAACGAAATCATCATCAAGCTCCTTGCCTCGGCCGACGACAAGGCCGAGCCCGTGCTGAAGTGCACGTTCGAGGGCGATAAGGACTTCGAGAACGTTCCCTTCCACATGGCTCCCGATCTGAAGCGCCGCCTGTCGCTCTACAATACCGCTTTCGGACAGAAGGTCTACTCCGTCTCCCTCTCGCCCGACGGCAAGTACCTGCTGACGTATTATTGGGACAACTACTCCACCAAGCGTTCGCGCACGTGGCAGGAACTGACCGAAGTGAAGACGGGCCGCATGATTCATCCCAACGTGCCCACCAATGCCCGCTGGATGCCGGTGAGCAGCAAGCTCTACTATACCGTGACGGGCGACGAACGGAAAGACCTCGTGGTGCTGGACCCTGCCACGATGCGCGAGGAGACGGTGATGACCAACGTGCCCGACGGCCGTTTCACCTGGTCGCCCACGGAAGACTACCTGATTTATTCGTCTTCGGACGAAGGTGAGAAGGTGAGCGGTCCCCTGAAGCGCATGCTGATGCCCGACGACCGCATCCCCGGTTCGCGCAACCGCTCCTACCTGATGAAGTATGACCTGAAGACGGGTGTGTCCGAGCGCCTGACCTACGGCTCGCGCCCCGTTTACCTGAACGACATTTCGTGGGATGGCGCCAAGTTGCTCTGCACCACGTCGAAACCCAACATCACGAAGTGCCCCTACAGCCTGACCACCCTGTTCGAGCTCGACCTGAACACGATGAAGGCTGACACGCTGGTGCGTGAGGATGCCTACCTCAACTCCGCTTCCTATTCGCCCGACGGCCGTCAGCTGGTGCTGATCGGCAGCCCCGAGGCCTTCGGCGGCATCGGCAAGAACTGCGGTCCGCATCCCATTGCCAACGACTTCGACACGCAGGCTTTTCTGATGGACTTGGCTACCAAGGAGATAACGCCCATCACGCGCGACTTCAATCCCTCGGTATCCCTCCTGCAATGGAACCGTACGGACGGCTGCATCTACTTCAATACCACCGACAAGGACTGTCAGCACATCTATCGCTACACACCGAAGAAAGGCACGTTCGAGCTGCTTCCCCTGGCCGAAGACGTCATTTCTTCGTTCTCTCTGGCCGACAAGGCTCCCCAGGTGGCGGCCTATGTAGGCGGTGGCAACACCTCGACCGGCGTAGCCTATCTGTACGACTGCAAGAAGCAGACATCCAAGCTGCTGGCTAATCCGATGCAGAAGACGCTGGACAAGATCGAGTTCGGCCGGATGGAAGAGTGGAACTTCACGGCTTCGGACGGAACGACGATTGAAGGCATGATGTGCCTGCCGCCCGACTTCGACCCCGAGAAGAAATATCCGCTGATTGTCTATTACTACGGCGGTACCACGCCTACCACGCGCGGCATGACTTCGCCCTACAGTCCGCAGCTCTTTGCTTCGCGCGACTATGTGGTCTACGTCATCCAGCCCAGCGGCACCATCGGCTACGGCCAGGAGTTCTCTGCCCGCCACGTCAATGCCTGGGGCGACTATACGGCCGACAACATCATCGAGGGTACCAAGAAGTTCTGTGAAGCCCATCCGTTTGTCAATGCCGAGCGTATCGGCTGTCTGGGTGCTTCGTATGGCGGCTTCATGACCATGTATCTGCAGACCAAGACCGACATCTTTGCCGCTGCCGCCTCGCATGCCGGCATCAGCAACGTCACCAGCTACTGGGGTGAAGGCTATTGGGGCTATTCCTACAATGCCATTGCCGCCGCAGGCAGTTATCCCTGGTCGCAGCCCGACCTCTTCACCAAGCACGGGGCCCTGTTCAATGCCGACAAGATCCACACGCCCCTGCTGCTTCTGCACGGTACGGCCGATACCAACGTGCCTATCGGCGAGAGTATCCAGCTGTACAATGCGTTGAAGATTCTGGGCCGGACGGTGGAATTCATAACCGTGGACGGGGAGAACCACTTCATTGCCGACTACGACAAGCGTATCCTGTGGCACAACTCCATCATGGCCTGGTTTGCCAAGTGGTTGCAGGACAGCCCCGAGTGGTGGAACGACCTGTATCCTGAACGTCATTGGTAAGAATATAGCGAAACATCAAGGCGATAAAAAAGAAAAAGCCGCCCCCAGAATAGACAAGACGGGGCGGCTTTTTTTCTTGTTAGTGTGCTTACTCTTCTTCAGCAACTTTGAGCAGATGTTTCTGTCCGAAGTGCGGAGCTGTCCAAGAGAAAGCCGGAAGTATTTTAGGGCTGATTTGTTTCCGGCTTCTGGTATTGGCTCCCCCGGCCTCTTCTTTTCAGAAGGCGGCCGGGGAGAACCCTCCACAAACAAACATAAACAGGGCTGCTACTAATACTAACGTTTTACTTTCACTTGCTTTCCTTTTAAAAGAGTATATATATAAAGTTTAGGTTTAAGTTGCTTTTTGTCTGTGTAAGCTCACGCTCACGTCTAATTAACTTCAAAAAGCGTGCCAAAAACCTTCGTTCTTGCTTATCGCTTTGATAAGCAAGAACTTGCGATTTTCCCTTCCGTTGTGGAAGTGTGGAAAACGGGTGTGGATGTGTGGAACGGATTGTGGAATATTTCTACAATATGTCCGAAAGGTTGTAGAGCTTCAGTTTGTTGTAGAGCGTTTTCCGGTCGATGCCGAGCAGCTGGGCGGCCCGGCTCTTGTTGTTGCCGGTCTGGCGGAGGGCTTCGATGATCTGCTGCTTTTCCGTCTCCTCGTTGCGCAGGGGCATGCTGCCAGGCGTGTGGGCAGCGAGGGAAGGAGAGGGCTGGAGGTCGGACAGCTCGTTCAGGGTGATGAACTTGCCTGTGGCGAGCAGGGTGGCCCGGCGTACGACGTTCTTCATCTGGCGGAGGTTGCCCGGCCAGGAATATTCGGTCAGGGCACGCGAGGCGGCTTCGTCGAAACCTATCAGATGCTTGTCCATTTCGCGGTTGGCCTGGTCCAGGAAGAAGTTGGCGAAGAGCAGGATGTCTTCGTGGCGGTCCTTCAGTTGCGGCATGCGCAGGGTGAATTCGTTGATACGGTGGTAGAGGTCCTCGCGGAAGTTGCCCCGTTCGATGGCTTGCTCCAGATTTTCGTTGGTGGCCGATATCAGGCGGACGTCCACCTGTATCTCCTTGTTCGAGCCGACGGGGCGTATCTTGCGCTCCTGCAGGGCGCGGAGCAGCTGTACCTGCACCTCGTAGCTCAGGTTGCCGATTTCGTCCAGAAAGATAGTGCCGCCGTTGGCAGCCACGAAGGCTCCCGTCTTGTCGGTCAGGGCGCCGGTGAAGGCTCCCTTCACATGGCCGAAGAATTCGGAAGCGGCCAGTTCCTTGGGGATGGCGCCGCAGTCGATGGCTACGAACGGATATTGCGCCCGCTTGCTCAGCTGGTGGATGCGGTGGGCCACGTATTCCTTACCCGTGCCGCTGGCTCCGTTGATGAGCACCGACATGCTGGTGGGGGCCACCAGGCGGACGTAGTTGTAGAGTTGCTTGGCGGCATCGCTTTCCCCTTCCAGATAGTCGGACGGAGGGTTCTGGCCGGCGGCTTCCTGTGCGGTGTGGGGCTTTTCGGCCTGAGGGGCGGGAGCGGAAGTAGAGGTCTCGGAAGATTTGAGTGCTTCGTCCATCTTCTTGAGCAGTTCGTCGGGGTTCACCGGCTTGGCCACGTAATCGCGTGCGCCCAGCTTCATGGCCTGTACGGCCGACTGGATGTCCGCATAACCCGTCATGATGATGAGCGGAGTCAGGCGGCCGTGTTGCCCCATCCACTTCAGCAGGTCGATGCCGTCGCGGTCGGGCAGGCGCAAGTCGGAGAGAATGAGGTCTATAGCTTCTGTTTCAATGATTTTCTGGGCACGCGCGATGCTGCTGGCCGACTGTACCTGGAAGCCTTTCTTCCCCAGCCAGGTCTTCAGCATCATGCCATACGTGATATCATCTTCTACAATCAATACAGACTTCATAAGCGCAAATATTATCTTTTACAACACAAAGGTAAGCTGTTTTGGCTGATTTTAGTATATTTGCAGACTTAAATTAAACAAAAAGTAAGATGAAAAAGGCAACAGTTGTATTATTAACCATCCTGGTTTGCGGCTTTGTGGCCTGCAAATCGGATAAAAAAGCGAAAGATATGAGCGAAGAAACCAAACTGAAGATTGAAACCACCGCGGGCGACATCGTGGTGAAGCTGTACAACGAAACTCCCCAGCATCGGGACAATTTCATCAAGCTGGCCGAGAACGGTACCTATGAGGGAACCCTCTTTCACCGTGTCATCAAGGATTTCATGATCCAGGCGGGCGACCCCGAGTCGAAGAACGCCGCCAAGGGTCAGATGCTGGGTTCGGGCGACGTGGGCTACACTGTGCCTGCCGAGTTTGTCTATCCCAAGTATTTCCATAAGAAAGGCGCCCTGTCCGCCGCCCGCCAGGGAGACAATGTAAACCCTGAGAAGGCTTCGTCGGGTTGCCAGTTCTACATCGTGACCGGCAAGGTTTATAGCGATTCCACCCTGCTGGGCATGGAGCAGCAGATGAACCAGATGCGCTTCAACAACCTGTTCAACACGCTGGCCTCCAAGCATGCCAAGGACATCTACAAGATGCGCAAGGCAGGCGACCAGGAAGGGCTGATGAACCTGCAGGACACGCTCATAGCCCAGGTGGAGAAGCAGCTGGCCGGCCAGCCCGAATTCCGCTTCACGCCCGAGCAGGTGAAGGCCTACACGACCGTGGGTGGTACGCCCCATCTGGACGGCGAGTACACCGTCTTCGGCGAAGTGCTGGAAGGCATGGACGTGGTCGACAAGATCCAGCGGGTGAAGACCGACCGCAACGACCGTCCCGAAGAGGATGTGAAGATCATCAAGGTGGAAGTGCTGAAGTAAGCTCCCGGCGGGAATGTTCAAGGTAAACAGGCAGATATTGGACAACGGCCTGCGGCTGGTGCATTGCGAAGACACCAGCACGCAGATGGTGGCGCTGAATATCGTGTATGATGTCGGCGCCCGCGACGAGCATCCCCAGCACACGGGGTTTGCCCATCTGTTCGAACACCTGATGTTCGGAGGTTCCTTGCACATTCCCGACTATGACACTCCCCTCCAGCTGGCGGGCGGCGAGAACAACGCGTGGACCAACAACGACATCACCAACTATTACCTCACCGTGCCCCGCCAGAATGTGGAGACGGGCTTCTGGCTGGAGTCCGACCGCATGCTGGGGCTGGACTTCAGCGAACGGAGCCTCGAAGTGCAGCGCGGTGTGGTGATGGAGGAGTTCAAACAACGCTGCCTCAACCAGCCGTATGGCGACGTGGGCCATCTGCTCCGTCCGCTGGCCTATCGCTTCCACCCCTATCAGTGGCCTACCATCGGCAAGGACCTTTCGCACATCGAGCAGGCCACGCTCGACGAGGTGCGCGAATTCTTCTACCGCCACTATGCCCCCAACAATGCCGTCCTGGCTGTGGCCGGCAACATCACGTGGGAGGAAACCGTCCGCCTGACGCAGAAATGGTTCGGCCCCATTCCCCGTCGCGAAGTGCCCGTCCGTTGTCTGCCGCAGGAACCTAGGCAGACCGAAGAGCGACGCTTGACCGTGGAGCGTCCTGTCCCCCTCGACGCCCTCTTCATGGCTTTCCACATGTGCCGCCGCGACGAGTCCGACTATTATGCTTTCGACATTCTTTCCGACATCTTGGCCAACGGACGCTCCAGCCGTCTGAACCGCCGGCTGATACAGGAACAGAAACTTTTTTCCAGCATTGATGCCTACATTTCCGGCAGTCGGGATGCGGGTCTTATCCATATCAGCGGCAAGCCTTCGCAAGGAGTCTCGCTCGATGAGGCCGAAGCGGCCGTCCGCGAAGAACTGGAGCAGCTCCGCCGCCAGCTGGTCGACGAACCCGAGCTGGAAAAGGTGAAGAACAAGTTCGAGGCCGCCCAGATTTTCGGCAACATCCATTACCTGAATGTGGCCACCAACCTGGCCTGGTTCGAGCTGACCGGCCGTGCCGAGGACATCGACCGTGAGGTGGACAACTACCGTTCCGTCACCGCCGACCACCTCCGTCAGGTGGCCGACCGCGCCTTCCGTCGCGAGAATGGAGTGGTACTGCATTATCGGAAAGAATGAAAGAAAAAAAATAAGCAGGGCAAAGCGTCTGTTTGCCCAGCCTAAAGCATTCGTTTGCCCAGCTTAAAACATTGCTTTTCCCAGCCTAAATCATTGCTTTTTCCAGCCTGAAAGATTGCTTTCTTTGGGAGGGAAGCTCATGCCTTGCACGTCACTTGAAGTGCAGAACTTTCACAAGCAATATATTCTCTTTCATTTCCAATTCTTTATATTCTTTGGGATAATATTCCGCAACATATTCATCCGAATATTGAAGGACCAACGCGTTGGGATAATTGGAAGAAACATAAAGTCCTAATGAAAACATGCCGGGAAGATCGATAAGGGGACGTTCGAACGTTGTCAGTTCTCCGGTCTGTTTATGATACAGGACATGTACTCCTCTTCCTCTCGGACTATCGGAAAAGATGCTCCAAAGGGTATACAGGTAATGGTCGGATTCGATGGCCATATCACAACCGGCCCGTTCATCCTTGATGTCCAGCGTTGTCCTATGCCCTATGAACTGACTTTCTAATTTTACATCAGGCTGGAACTGATAAGTCCGGCTGACAGTTTTTTGAACGGGGTCGTACCTGTAAAATTCTCCGCTGGAAGGATTGAAAGCGTGAACAATTCCTTCCGTATCGGTAGTCATTCGGGCAAACATACTTGAACTGTAGGGGTACACTTCCTCCTTTTGCAGGATTGTTTCTACCTTTTCGCCTTTATCGTTCATAATCCAAAGTCCGTTGCTGTTGTCCAATTGTGAACAGGACAATTGATAGCACAGGAAATTACTGTCCGGAAGGGCTACAATGTCATCATAAATTAAACTGAATGGAAAGGTGATGTTTCGAATGAATGTGCCATCGGGGGAATAGCTGAAGATTCGGCGGGTAGCCAAGTCTTCCAGATACAGACAGTCTTTGCCCAGAAAGAAACCAGATAATTCGGTATATTCTCCCGGCCCGCCTCCTTGACGTCCGATGCTGTTGAGGAACCTGCCTGAGCGGTCGAAACGGAATACAACATTCTGTTTGGAATCTGATGCATAGATGTTGTTCCCTTCAAAATAGATACGTGAAACTGAGCCGAAGAACATACTGTCCGGCAAGGCGAGCCGAATGGTTGTCACACTGTCTATGAAGGATGACAGGGGGAGCTCTTTCTGGGGTGAGGTCAGATTGAGCGGCAGTAGGATTGTGTTGTCTTCTGATTGGCCGTTCGTGGAATGGCATGCGGTGAATACCGATAACAGAAGGACGAGGCAGAGGGGCATGCTTTTCTTCATGGTTGTTCGATTAAAAAGGTTTCTGTCATGCAAATAAACAAAAAAAATGGAAAAAGGCAAATTCTCAAAGCGCTTCTTTTATGAGACCTGCCGCAGGACATGCTTTGCTTATTTGGAATAAATGAACTACCTTTGTGATAATTTACGAAACTATCTTTAGAAAATTCTCGATGAAACACTGGATGCAGACTTATGGCGGGCACTATCGTGCGTTGGTCCGCCTGGGCTTTCCGATTGTGGTGGGGCAGTTGGGCGTCATTATATTGGGCTTTGCCGATACGCTGATGATTGGCCATCACAGTACAGAGGAGCTGGGCGCGGCTTCGTTTGTCAACAATCTGTTTAACTTGTGCATCATTTTCAGTACAGGTTTCAGCTATGGCCTGACGCCGGTGGTGGGAGCCCTTTACGGTAACCGTCGCTTTGCCGAGGCGGGGCAGGCCCTGTTGTGCAGCCTGGTGGCCAATGCGCTGGTGGCAGTGTTGCTGACGGTGGTGATGGGAGTCCTGTACTTCAACATCGGGCGGTTGGGCCAGCCGGAGGAATTGTTGCCGCTGATCCGTCCTTATTATCTGGTGTTGCTGGCTTCCCTGCTTTTCGTGCTGCTGTTCAACGGATTCAAGCAGTTTACCGACGGCATTACCGATACACAGACGGCCATGTGGCTGCTGCTGGGAGGCAATGCGCTGAACATCGTGGGCAACTATGTGCTGATAAACGGCAAGCTGGGGCTGCCCGAGCTGGGACTGCTGGGTGCCGGGCTGAGTACACTCCTGTCGCGCATCGTGATGGTGGTGACCTTTGCGCTGATTGTGTGGCGCAGCCGTCGGTTTGCCCGTTATCGGGTCGGAGTGTGGCGGTTGGGATGGTCGGTGCCGGTGTTCCGCCGTCTCAATGCCTTGGGATGGCCCGTCGGCCTGCAGATGGGGATGGAGACCGCTTCGTTCAGCCTCAGTACGGTGATGGTCGGCTGGCTGGGCACGCTGGCGCTGGCCTCCCATCAGATTATGCTCACCATTTCGCAATTCACGTTCATGATGTTCTATGGCATGGGGGCGGCCGTAGCGGTGCGCGTCAGCAATTTTCACGGGCAGGGCGATGTGCGGAATGTGCGCCGCGTGGCCTACGCAGGCTTTCATCTCATCCTCTTCATGGGCGTCATTCTGCTCAGCATCGTCTTTGCCTTCCGCAGTCGGGTAGGCGGATGGTTTACGGACAATGCGGAAGTTTCTGCCCTGGTTTCCGCGTTGTTTTTCCCCTTCCTCATCTATCAGTTTGGCGACGGCCTGCAAATCAATTTCGCCAATGCCCTGCGTGGCATTACCGACGTTAAACCGATGATGCTGATAGCGTTTATTGCCTATTTTCTTATATCTTTGCCGGTAGGATATTTCTGCGGATTCGTGCTCGGCTGGGGACTGCCGGGGGTGTGGATGGCCTTTCCCTTCGGGCTGACCAGTGCCGGGCTGATGTTGTGGGGACGTTTCCGCTCTAAAACCCGATAGCCTATGCGTACCAAGACCCATGTTTCGCGTGTGAAGATCACTTTGGGCTATGCCTTGATGCTGGCCGTGCTGCTGTTCTCCCTGTTCTTCGTCAATCGGGAGATGGGCAATCTGACCCTTTCCGAGGATCGCAACATGCAGTGGGAGGACAGCCTGATGACCTTGCTCCGCGAAAAGGACGAGAATACCATCCGCCTGCTGCGCATGATGAGTGCGGCCAGCGACAGCCTGATTTCCACCAACGACATCGAGCAGATGATAGCCCAGCACGACACCATCATCATCCGCCAGCGGGTGCAGCAGCATGTGGTGAAGCGGCGCGACACCATCCGGACGCCCAAGAAGGAGAAGAAAGGGTTCTTCAAGCGCTTGGGGGAAGTTTTCGTGCCTCCCAAGGAAGATACGACGGTCCAGATCCGCACGTCGACCGAAGTGGCAATGGACACTCTCTACGATACCTACAATCCGGTGGACTCCCTGCAGGAGCGGCTGAAGGCCGTAACCCAGAAGCGGCAAGAACAGCAGGTGACGGTGCAGCGGCGCCAGCGCTACCTGCGTGGATTGGACAAAATACTCAACGCCCGCATCGACAGCCTGCTGAAAGGTTATGAACAGGAAGTGCTGCTTCGGGCCCGCGAGGCGGACGAAAGGCAGGAGCGGGTGCGGCAGCGCTCGGCCCGTATCATCGGAGGCATTGCCGTGGGTGCCGTCTTGCTTTCCGCCTTTTTCCTGATGCTGATCGGACGTGACGTGACCCGCAGCAACCGTTACCGCCGTGAACTGGAAGAGGCGCGGCGCCGTGCCGAGGACTTGCTCGCTACGCGCGAGAAGTTGATGCTGGCCATCACGCACGACTTCAAGGCACCGCTGGGGTCTATCATGGGGTATGCCGACCTGTTGTCACGCTTGACCGTCGACGAGCGGCAGCGTTTCTATCTGGACAACATGAAGACTTCGTCGGAACATCTGTTGAAGCTGGTTACAGACCTGCTCGACTTCCATCGGCTGGACTTGCATAAGGCTGAAATCAATCGCGTCAGCTTCCATCCGGCCCGTCTGATGGAGGAGATTCGGGTGAGCTTCGAGCCGTTGACGGCAGCCAAGGGACTGGCTCTGCATTGCGAGACGGCTCCCGAGCTGGACGGGACCTTTATCTGTGACCCGTTGCGCCTGCGTCAGATCATCAACAACCTGTTGTCCAATGCCGTGAAGTTTACCGACCGGGGAGGCATTACCCTGACCGCACGCTATGAAGACCGGATGCTGGTCGTAGCGGTAGCCGATACAGGGAAGGGCATGGAGCCGTCCGACCGCGAACGTATCTTTCAGGAGTTTACCCGGCTGCCGGGAGCGCAGGGCAAGGAAGGGTTCGGCCTCGGCCTGTCCATCGTGAAGATGCTGGTACAGTTGCTCGAGGGTTCCATCGAGGTAGACAGTGTGCCTGGAAAGGGAAGCACCTTCACCGTGCGGATCCCCATCTATCCCGTACACATTGACAAGGCGGCCGATACGGTGGAGGAGGAACGTCCTGCTGCCGGTCACGAGGAACAGGTACCTGTGGTGAAGCGGGCCTTGCTCATCGACGACGACCGTATCCAGCTGACTCTGACGGCGGCTATGCTGAAACAGGGTGGACTGGATTCCGTCTGCTGCCAGCAGCCGGATGAGTTGCTCGATGCCTTGCGCGGTGAACCGTTCGATGTTCTGCTGACCGATGTACAGATGCCGGCCATCAGCGGATTCGACCTCTTGAATCTGCTTCGGGCTTCCAATATTCCGCAGGCACGTATCATTCCCATCATTGCCGTAACGGCGCGGAGCGACATGCAGCGCGAGGAATTTGTGGAGCATGGTTTCTCGGGTTGTCTGCACAAGCCCTTTACCGTGGCCGAACTGTTGGCCGAATTGTCGCAGAAAGCCTTGGTCGGGGAAGTGCCCCAGCCGCCTCCCGTTTCCACATCGCAGGGTTATAATTTTGCGGCACTGACCGCCTTCTCGGCCGACGATGCCGAGGCTTCGCGCACTATTCTGGAGAGTTTCGTTGCGGAAACCCGTCGGAATGCCGGCCGGTTAAGGCAGGCGGTCGATGAAGGTGATGTGTCGGAAATGGCAGCCGTATCCCATAAGATGATACCTTTGTTTATCATGCTCGAAGCATCCGGACTGGTGGCCTTGTTGAGAAGGCTGGAAGGAGCATCGGGACAGCCTCTCTCCGAAGACTTGCTTGAGGCGGCATCGGAAGCCTTGAAGCGGATAGAAGATGTGTTGGAAGCTGCTCCACTTTAAGCGTTCAATCGTGCTTATTTCGGGAAAAACTAACTTTTTTCGTCAGAATTTGTTTACTTTGTACTCAAATACGTGATGTTGTGACAGAAGAGACTCCGATAAAGAAAAAAAGACGATGGTTACGGGTATTGCTGTGGGTGTTGCTTACGCCTGTTGCCTTGTTTACGCTGCTCATGGTGCTGCTTTATGTGCCCCCTGTGCAGAACTTCCTGCGTAGACAGGCTACGGCGATTGCCTCCGAGGCTACCGGCATGGATATCTCCGTGGAGCGCATTGATTTGCGCTTCCCCCTCAATCTGTTGGTGCGTGGCGCTTTGGTGGTGCAACCGGCCGATTCAACGGGGCAGGGCATACAGGCTCCCGATACGTTGCTCGACCTTGGCAGTCTGAATGTGCGCATTCAGGCGTGGCCTTTGTTGCATGGCCGGGTGGAAGTGGATCATGTAACCCTGAGTGATGTCTCTGTCAATTCGGCCGATTTGCTGGAGGGAATGCGTGTGGAAGGACAGCTGGGCCGTTTCTTCTTGAAAAGCCATGGTGTAGATCTGGTAAAGGAAGAAGTGGTGCTCAACGAGGTGGAGCTGGAAGATTCCCGGGTGCATGTGCTTCTGTCCGATACGACGGCTTCCGAACCAGAGGACACGACTTCGGCTCCGGTCAAGTGGAAGCTGACTTTGCAGAACTTGAAGCTGAAAAACTTGTCTGCCAGTCTGGCCATGCCGCTGGACACGACAACGCTGTCTGCACAGATTGCCGAACTGGGGATTACCGATGCGGAGGCTGATTTGGGTGCCCAGCGTTATGGCTGGCAGCGTTTTCGCCTTTCAGGGGCGTCGGTGCGTTATGATGTCGGTTCGGGACGTCCGGCTGAAGGATTCGATGCGTCGCACATCGCTCTTCGTGACATCCGGTTGGGCATTGATTCGGTGCTCTATTATGGTCGTAACATGAACGCCGTGATTCAGGAGTTTGCCTTGAACGAGCGGTCGGGGCTCAGCGTTTCGTCGCTGACGGGTCGTGTGTTTGCCGATTCCACATTGATACAGATTCCCCGGTTGCGGTTGCTGACGCCTCACAGCGAGGTGAAGTTGGCTGCCCAGACATATTGGGAACTCGTCGAGATTCCTACGACAGGTCGTCTTTCTGTCCGCCTGGATGCTCGTATCGGCAAGCCGGATGTGCTTCTTTTTGCCGGCGGATTGCCCGAGGCATTCAAAAAAGCCTATCCGTTCCATCCCTTGGTCGTTCGTGCCGGTACGGAAGGAAATCTCAAGCAGATGCAGATATCCCGCTTCCTGGTGGACCTGCCCGGTGCCTTTACCATGAAGGGCGGCGGTGAGTTGTGGAATGTCACTGACAGCCTGACCCGTTCCGTTCAGATGGATTTCGATATGCAGACCCGTAACCTGGACTTTCTGACGACACTGGCCGGTGTGGCGGGTGACGGCACGTTGGCCATCCCCGACAGCATGCACCTGGCTGCCAAGGTGGGCTTGGAAGGTAACCGTCTGTCATCGGACCTGAAGATAAAGGAGGGGAGAGGACGTCTTGCCCTGGATGCCTTTTACGATTTGTCGACCGAGGCCTATCGGGCCGATTTGTCTGTAGACTCCCTCCAGCTCCATCACTTCCTGCCCAAAGACAGTCTGTATGAACTGACGATGCACGCTGCGGCTCGGGGCAGGGGAGTGGATTTCTTGTCCCGGCGGACCGTGGCCGACGCTTCGCTCCGGCTGGATGCCCTCCAGTATGGTAAGTGGCATTTGTCGGGAGTCAATCTGAAAGCCGGTCTGAAGTCGGCCTTGGCTTCTGTGAACCTGACCAGCGACAACGCATTGCTGAAGATGCAGGCGGATGGCAGTATGAGGCTCGACCGTAAGTATTTGGACGGTGCGGTAGATTTGGATGTGTCGCGGGTCGGCTTGTATGAATTGGGGCTTATTCCCGAACGCCTGAAACGTCCGTTGGCTTTCCGTCTGGAAGGGGAGGTGCGGCGAGACACGGTGCGGATGGAACTGTCGGCAGGCGACTTGAACCTGTGGCTGCGGGCACGGGGAACGGTGGACAAGCTGATGGAGCAGAGCAATCAGTTTGCCGACCTGCTGATGAAACAGATTGAGGACCGGAGGCTTGATCATGCGGCTTTGCGACGGGCACTTCCATCGGCTGGCATGTTTGTAAAGGCTGGCGAAGACAATCCGGTAAACGACCTCCTGGCCCAGTATCACATGGGTTTTCATGAAATGAAGTTGAGCTTCGGCTTTACTCCTGAATGGGGTATCAACGGTCGTACTTCCATCCACGGCCTGCATACCGATTCGTTGCAGTTGGATACTGTCTTCTTTGCCGTCCATCAGGATACGACACGGATGAGGCTGCAAAGCGGTGTCATCAACAATGCCCAAAATCCTCAGTTCGTGTTCCGCAGCACGCTGACGGGTGAAATCCGGAGCGAAGACGCCGAACTGACACTGGATTTCGAAGACGAGAACGGTGAAAAGGGTATTCTGTTCGGCGTCAATGCCCGACCGTTGAACGAAGGACACGGGAAGGGAAACGGTGTATTGCTGAATCTCATCCCCGAGAACCCCATCATTGCCTACCGCAAATTTACCTTTGCGGATCAGGCCAACTGGATTTATCTGCACAAGAACATGCGCGTCTATGCCAATGTGGATATGGACAGCGATGACGGCATCTGTTTCCGTATGCAGTCCAATCGGCAGGATACGGTGTCGTTGCAGAATATGAACGTGGAGCTGAGCCGTTTCCGTCTGAGCGAGCTCAGCAAGGTGATGCCTTATCTGCCCCGTCTCACCGGCTTGTTCTCAGCCGAAGCCCAGTATATCCAGACGGAGAACTCCCTACAAGTGTCGGCCGAAGCCAATGTACAGAAGCTTACTTATGAAGGACAGCCTGTGGGCGATGTGGGGCTGGGCGTGACTTGGTTGCCGGGCGAGGGAAATACGCATTATCTGAGCAGCTACTTCCTGTACAACAATCGGGATGTGCTGAGTGCCGACGGTACGCTGGTGCAACAGGGTGAAAAGAATGTGATGGACATCAGCGCGAACATTACCCGTTTGCCGCTGGCCATTGCCAACGCCTTTGTCCCCGACCAGATGGCGACGCTTCAAGGGCGGGCTGACGGTGAGCTCCTCATCGGGGGAAGCATGGATCAGCCGACCGTTGACGGAAGCCTGTCGCTGGACAGTGCCAATGTGTACGTCAAGATGTTGGGCTCCCGCTATTGGATGGACAACCGTCCCATCCGGCTGGAAAACAACCGGCTGGTGTTCGACAAATTTGCCATCTATACCACCAGCGACAATCCCTTTGCCATCAATGGCTATGTGGACTTCCGCAACATGGAGCGGCCGACGGCCGACCTTACCCTACGGGCCAACAACTATACCTTGCTCAATGCCAAGCGGACACGTGAAAGTCTGGTCTACGGCAAGGTTCTGGTCGACATGTTGGCTACGGTAAAAGGTCCGCTCGATGCGCTGAAGATGAGGGGAAACATGAACTTGCTGGGAACTACCGACGTGACTTACGTGCTGACCGACTCACCGCTGACGGTGGAAGACCGTCTGGACGGACTGGTATCTTTTGTGTCCTTCCGTGATACGACGGCAGCGGCTTCGGCGGCGGTAGCAAATGTGCCTCTCGGTGGCATGGACATGCTGATGTCTGTCCACATTGACGATGCGGTGCGCCTGCGGGCCGACCTGAGTCCCGACCGTTCGCAATACATCGAGCTGGAAGGCGGAGGCGACCTTTCCTGGCAATATACCCCTCAGGGAGACATGAGCCTGACGGGACGTTATACGTTCAGTGGAGGCGTCATGAAATTCTCGTTGCCCGTCATTCCGCTGAAAGAGTTTCAGATTGTCAGCGGCAGTTATGTGGACTGGCGGGGCGATGTGATGGACCCGACGCTGAACCTGAAGGCGCAGGAACGTATGCGTGCCTCCGTGGCCGACGGTGACGACGGCAGTGGTTCGCGCATGGTGAACTTCGATGTTTCCATTGCTTTGAAGGGACGGCTGGCAAGTCCCGAACTGGTGTTCGACCTGTCGGCTCCCGAAGATGCCACCGTGGAGAACCAGTTGCAGGCCATGGGTGCCGAGGAACGCAGCAAGCAGGCCATTACCATGATGGCGACGGGAATTTACCTGAATGACAGCGGCAAGGGAGGCGGACTGACCATGGGCAGTGCCTTGAACAGCGTGCTGCAGAGTCAGATCAACGCCCTGGCCGGTGGAATGAAGGGCGCCAGCTTCAGTGTCGGCATCGAGGACCGTACATCTGCCGAGACCGGCGACAAGCAGACCGACTACAGTTTCCGTTACTCCCAGCGCCTCTTCAACGACCGGGTGCAGATCATTATCGGCGGTAAGGTGTCGACCGGAGCCAATGCCACCAATGATGTGGAGTCGTTCATCGACAATATCTCGCTGGAATACAGACTCGACGCTTCGGGTACCCGATACATCCGTGCCTTCCACAACAAGAACTATGAGAGTGTGCTCGACGGGGAGATTACCGAAACGGGTGTCGGTCTGGTACTGCGCCGCAAGATGGACCGCCTGAGCGAGCTCTTTATTTTTAGAAAGAAGAAAAAGGGAGAACCCTGACGTCCATCCGCAAGTTTAACGAGAACGATATGAAGAAGATTATATCCTACATAACAGTCCTGATGCTTTTGGTTGCCTGCTCTACCACGAAGAACCTGCCGGAAGGGGAAGTGCTCTACACCGGGCAGAAGCCTATGGTGATACACAATCCCTATCCGACACCGGTGGGCGAGACCGCAATCGAGGAGGTGGAAGCTGCCTTGGCCACCGCTCCCAACAATTCGCTGCTGGGCAGCTCGACGGTGCGTATCCCTTTTCCCCTTGGCCTGTGGGTGTACAATGGTTTTGTGAAATACGAGAAAGGACTGGGCAAGTGGATATTCAACCGTTTTGCAGCCAAGCCCGTACTGATGTCGTCTGTCAATCCGGACATCCGCATCAAGGCGGCTTCCAACCTGCTGCGCGATTACGGCTACTTCAACGGGACGGTGGGGTACGAAACATTTGTTGACCCCAAGGATTCGCTCAAGGCCAAGATACAATATACCGTGGACATGCGCAATCCGTACATGATAGATACGGTGACCTATCAGGGGTTCAGTAACCGGACGCAACGCATCATGGAACTGGGCCGCCGCCGTTCGCTCATCAGTCCGGGCGAACAGTTCAACGTGCTCGACCTGGATGGCGAACGGACCCGCATCAGCACCCTGCTGCGCAATGTGGGCTGCTACTATTTCCGTCCCGATTATCTGACTTTCCAGGCCGATACGACGCTGGTGCCCGGCGGACACGTCAGCATGCGCATGATTCCGGTGCCGGGCATGCCTGCCGTAGTCGAGAAGCCCTTCTATCTGGGCCGCAAGACGGTGGAAATTTTGGGAAAGAACGGGGAGGCGCCCAACGACAGCGTGGACTACAACGGGCTGCGTATCTATTTCCACGACAAGCTGCGGGTACGCCCCAACATGTTATACCGCTGGACCAATTACAAGGGCTTCCGCCTCAAGCGTCAGGTGCAGGACAGTGCGGGCATCAGCCGGCAGCGGTCGGCCGAAAACCTGTACAGCCTCTATCGGCAGACGCGTGTGCAGGAGCGTCTGGCCAACGTGGGCATCTTCCGTTACATGGAGATGCAGTTCACACCCCGTGACACGGCCTTTGTGTCTGATACGCTCGATGTCAATATCCGTACGGCTTTGGACAAGCCCTATGATGCCGAGCTGGACTTCAACATCAAGATGAAGAGCAACAACCAGGTGGGGCCCGGTGCCTCCTTTACCCTGACCAAGAACAATGTGTTTGGTGGCGGTGAGAGCTGGAACGTGAAGCTGACAGGCTCCTATGAATGGCAGACGGGTGGTGACCATTCCTCTCTGATGAACAGCTACGAATACGGCATCTCCACGTCGCTGACCTTCCCGCGTGTGGTCTTTCCGCGCATGGGCGACCGTGAGTACGACTTCCCGGGCACGACTACCTTCCGCCTCTATGCTGACCAGATGAACCGTGCCAAGTACTACAAACTGCTGGCTTTCGGCGGCAATGCTACCTACGATTTCCAGCCCAAGCCGACGAGCAAGCATAGCTTCACTCCTTTCCGGCTGACGTTCAACGTGCTGCGCGACCCCACCCAGGCCTTCCTTGACCTGCAGGCCGAGAATCCGGCCCTGTACATCAGTCTGCGCGACCAGTTCATCCCAGCCATGGAGTACACCTATACCTACGATGACGCCTCGATACGCAAGAGCCGCCGTAGTACGCACTGGTGGCAGACGACGGTAACCTCGGCGGGCAATCTGGTCTCCTGTCTGTATCAGGCTTTCGGTCAGTCGTTCGGCAAGCAGGAGAAGGAATTGCTGGGCGTACCGTTCGCCCAGTTCTCCAAGCTGAACAGCGAGTTCCGCTACAACTTCCGCATCGACCGTAACCAGTCGCTGGCGGCCCGTGTGGCGGCCGGTTGTGTGTGGTCGTACGGAAACATGCTCTCGGCCCCCTATACCGAGCAGTTCTATATCGGCGGAGCCAACAGTGTCCGTGCTTTTGCCGCCCGCAGCATCGGTCCGGGCGGCTATGCGCCTGCCAACGAGGAAACAGACAAGTATGGCTTCATCAACCACGTGGGCGACATCCGTTTCGAGGCCAATGTGGAGTACCGCTTCCGCATCATCAGCGACCTGCACGGGGCCGTCTTCCTCGATGCGGGTAACGTGTGGCTGCTCCGTGCCGACGAGGGCCGTCCCAATGGCGAGTTCTCGTTGAAGAAGTTCTCCGAACAGATTGCGTTGGGTACGGGATTCGGCCTGCGCTACGACCTGGACTTCCTCGTCTTCCGTCTGGATTGCGGTGTAGCCCTCCACGATCCTTCTGCCGTGGGACAGTCGGGATATTACAATATTGCTAAGTTCAAGGACGGGTTGGCCCTGCATTTTGCCATCGGTTATCCGTTTTAGAGGGATTTTGCGCCGATGTCCAAAGATTGTATCATTTTTTTTGCATATCCTGCGGTTTATTTCTTACTTTTGTGCGTTGAAACAGGAAACACTAACCTTTAAATAATAACAAATATGAAACCTACTCTCTTTTTACTGGCAGCCGGTATGGGCAGCCGTTACGGTGGTTTGAAGCAATTGGACGGACTGGGTCCCAACGGTGAAACCATTATGGACTACTCCATCTATGACGCCATCAAGGCCGGATTCGGCAAACTTGTTTTTGTGATCCGCAAGGATTTTGAAAAAGATTTCCGCGAGAAGATTCTTTCCAAATACGAAGGCCACATCCCCTGCGAGCTGGTGTTCCAGTCGCTCAACGACCTGCCCGAAGGCTTTACCTGTCCCGAGGGCCGCACGAAACCGTGGGGTACGAACCATGCCGTGCTGATGGGCGAGAAGGCCATCCAGGAACCGTTTGCCGTCATCAACTGCGACGACTTCTATGGACGCGATTCCTTCCAGGTGATGGGCAAGTTCCTGGCAGCGCTGCCCGAAGGTTCGAAGAACGTTTATGCCATGGTAGGCTTCCGTGTGGGCAACACGCTGAGCGAGAGCGGTACCGTGTCGCGCGGCATTTGCTCTACCAATGACCAACACCTGCTGACTTCCGTTGTAGAACGCACCAAGATTCAGCGCATCGACGGCGAGGTGAAGTACATCGACGACAACGGCGAATGGACGGCAACTCCCGAAACGACTCCCGTCAGCATGAACTTCTGGGGCTTTACTCCCGACTACTTCGGTTACAGCAAGGAATACTTCAAGGGCTTCCTTTCCGATCCGAAGAACATGGAAAACCTGAAGAGCGAATTCTTTATCCCGCTGATGGTGGACAAGCTCATCAACGACGGTACGGCCACGGTCGAAGTGCTCGACACCACCAGCAAGTGGTTCGGCGTGACTTACCCCGAAGACCGCCAGAGCGTGGTAGACAAGATCAAGGCGCTGGTCGATGCCGGCGAATATCCTGCCAAGCTGTTCTAAACGAATAAGGTACCTATACCATACAGAGCCGCCACGGCTGCCAACGGGCAGTCGTGGCGGTTTGCTTTGGGGAGATGGGTGGTCGGGTTGTCGGACGATGTTCTGCCACGGGTTTTGATACAGTGCTTCATGACCCTCTGACACAGTGCTTCGTCAGGGTGTCATGCAGTACTTCGTTGGCAGGTCATGCAGTGCTTTGTCAGAGTGGAAGAAAGCGTGTTGTGGAAAAACGTGCATTCGGACGGTCGCTTTGTCTGATAAAAATCCTTTCGTTCTTTTAATAAAAGGCTGAATGACAGATTTCATTTTGTATTTCCCTCGGTTTGCACTACCTTTGCATGCTCAAATAAAAATGACATTGTTACAATTATGATATCTGTAGAAGGACTGAAAGTGGAATTCAACGCCACGCCCCTGTTCGAGGACGTGTCCTACGTCATCAACAAAAAGGACCGCATCGCCCTGGTGGGCAAGAACGGAGCGGGCAAATCGACCATGCTGAAGATACTGGCCGGATTGCAGCACCCCACGGCGGGTACGGTATCCATCCCCCGCGACTGTACCATCGGCTATCTGCCGCAAGTGATGGTGCTGAGTGATGAACGGACGGTGATGCAGGAGGCCGAGCTGGCCTTCGAACACATCTTCGAGATGCAGGCCGACATCGAGCGCATGAATCAGGAACTGGCCGACCGTACCGACTACGAGAGTGAAGACTATCAGAAACTTATCGACCGCTTCACGCACGAGAACGACCGTTTCTTGATGATGGGCGGCACCAACTATCAGGCCGAGATAGAGCGCACGCTCCAGGGCTTGGGATTCAGTCGCGAAGATTTCGACCGCCCCACGAGCGAATTTTCAGGCGGTTGGCGCATGCGCATCGAGCTGGCCAAGCTGCTGCTCCGCCGTCCCGACGTGCTCCTGCTGGACGAGCCTACCAACCATCTGGACATCGAGTCCATCCAGTGGCTGGAGAATTTCCTCGCCACCCGGGCCAATGCCGTGGTGCTGGTCAGCCACGACCGCGCTTTCCTGAACAACGTCACCACCCGCACTATCGAAATCTCCTGCGGACATATCTACGACTACAAGGTGAAGTACGACGAGTTTGTCGTGCTGCGCAAGGAGCGCCGCGAGCAGCAGCTCCGTGCCTACGAGAACCAGCAGAAACAGATTGAGGACACGGAAGCCTTCATCGAGCGCTTCCGCTACAAGGCTACGAAGGCCGTGCAGGTGCAGAGCCGCATCAAGCAGCTGGAAAAAATCGAGCGCATAGAGGTGGACGAGGAAGACAACTCCGCCCTGCGTCTGAAGTTCGTTTGCTCCAGCCGGAGCGGCAATTATCCCGTCATCTGTGAAGACGTGGCGAAAGCCTATGGCGACCACGTGGTCTTCCACGACGTCAACCTCACCATCAACCGTGGCGAGAAGGTGGCCTTCGTGGGCAAGAACGGTGAGGGTAAGTCCACGCTGGTGAAGTGCATCATGGGCGAGATAACCGACTATACGGGCAAGCTGACGCTGGGACACAACGTGCAGATAGGCTACTTCGCCCAAAACCAGGCGCAGCTGCTGGACGGCGAGCTGACGGTGTTCGACACCATCGACCGCGTGGCCGTGGGCGACATCCGCCTGAAGATACGCGACATCTTGGGCGCCTTCATGTTCGGCGGCGAGGCCTCGGACAAGAAGGTGAAGGTGCTCAGCGGCGGCGAGCGCACCCGCCTGGCCATGATCAAGCTGCTGCTCGAACCGGTGAACTTCCTCATCCTCGACGAGCCGACCAACCACCTGGACATGCGCTCCAAGGATGTGCTGAAGGAAGCCATCCGCGACTTCGACGGCACGGTGATTGTCGTAAGCCACGACCGTGATTTCCTCGACGGACTGGTGACCAAGGTCTATGAGTTCGGGGGCGGGCTGGTGAAGGAACACCTGGGTGGCATCTACGACTTCCTGCAGAAGAAACAGATCGAGAACCTGAACGAATTGCAAAAAACGCCCTCCCTGTCGGAGTCGCCCACGGGAGCCAAGAAGCCGTCTGCTGCGGATGCTCCCCAAGCCTCGTCGGGCCGCCTGTCCTACGAAGAACAGAAGGAGCTGAACAAGCGCCTGAAGAAGCTGGAGCGGCGCGTGGCCGATTGTGAAGCCGAAATCGGTCAGACGGAAGCTGCCATCTCCATTCTCGAAGCGAAGATGGCTACACCCGAAGGCGCTTCGGACATGTCGCTCTACGAGCAGCATCAGAAGCTGAAGGAGCAGCTCGACCGCGCCATGGAAGAATGGGACGCCGCTTCGACAGAGCTCGAAGCAGCCAAGAAATAAAGACGAAATAGATAAACCCTTTAAAACGATAACATTATGAATTTGAAAAGTTACTTTTCTGTTGCAGCCCTTTGCCTGGCATTGGCTCCTGCAACTCGGGCAAGCAGCCTGCCACGCTGACGGCGGGCATCGACCTTGCCAATCTGGACACGACCGCTCTGCCGGGTACCGACTTCTACGAGTATGCCTGCGGCGGTTGGATGAAGAACAATCCCCTGACCGACGAGTATTCCCAGTATGGCTCGTTCACCATCCTGGCCGAGAACAACCGCAAGCAGATCCAGGGCCTGATTGAGGAACTGGCCGCTACGCAACACGAGGCAGGAAGCATCGCGCAGAAGGTGGGTGACTTGTACAAGATTGCCATGGACAGCGTCAAGCTGAACAAGGAGGGTGTAGCTCCCATTCAGACCGAGCTCGACCAGATTGCTGCCTTGAAGGACAAGAAGGACGTCTATCCGCTCCTGGCCGAGATGTACAAGAAAGGCATCGCCGCCTATCTGGCGCTCTATGTGGGTGCCGACGAAATGAACAGCAGCATGAACGCTGTTCAGATGGCCCAATACGGCCTGAGCATGGGCGACCGCGACTATTATCTGCTCGACGATGAGGCTACCGTGAAGATTCGCGAGGCCTTCAAGGAACATGTCAAGAAGATGTATCAGCTGGCCGGCTTCGATGCCGCTACCGCCGAACAGGGCATGAAGACCGTGATGGACGTGGAAACCCGTCTGGCCAAGGCTTTCCGCTCGCGCGTGGAGCTGCGCGACCCGCATGCCAACTACAACAAGATGGCGATGGCCGACATCAAGAAGCAGTACGCCTCCTTCGACTGGGATGCCTATCTGAAGGGACTCGACCTGAATAATGTCAACGAAATCATCATCGGCCAGCCCGCTTCGCTCGAGGCTTCGGTCAAGATTATTGACACCCTGCCCCTCGACCAGCAGAAGCTCTACCTGCAATGGAAGCTGATTGACGCCGCCGCCAACTACCTGAACGACGCCATGAAGGAGCAGAACTTCGACTTCTATAACCGCACGATGTCGGGTGCGCAGGAAATGCAACCCCGCTGGAAGACGGCCGTAGGCGTGGTAAGCTCGACGATGGGAGAAGCCGTCGGACAGATGTATGTGGAGAAGTATTTCCCCGCCGCCGCCAAGGAACGCATGGTGACCCTTGTAAAGAATCTGCAGACGGCTTTGGGCGAGCGCATCCAGGCGTTGGAGTGGATGAGCGACTCTACCAAGGTGAAAGCCATGGAGAAGCTTGCTACCTTCCATGTGAAGATTGGTTACCCCGATAAGTGGAAAGATTATAGCGCACTGGAAATCAAGGATGATTCCTACTGGGCAAACATCGAACGTGCCAACCTGTGGGGACATGCCGAGATGGTGGCCAAGGCCGGCAAGCCTGTCGACAAGGACGAGTGGCTGATGACACCGCAGACGGTAAACGCTTACTATAACCCCACGACCAACGAGATCTGCTTCCCTGCCGCCATCCTGCAGCCGCCTTTCTTCGACATGAACGCCGACGATGCCTTCAACTACGGAGCCATCGGCGTGGTGATCGGTCACGAGATGACTCACGGATTCGACGACCAGGGCCGCCAGTACGACAAGGACGGCAACCTGAAAGACTGGTGGACGGAAGAAGACGCCAAGAAGTTTGAAGAACGTGCCAACGTGATGGTAGCATTCTTTGACAGTATCGAAGTGGCTCCCGGCGTACATGCCAACGGTAAGATGACGCTGGGCGAGAACATCGCCGATCACGGCGGCCTACAGGTTTCCTTCCAGGCCTTCAAGAACGCTACGGCAGGTGCTCCGCTCGAAGTGAAGGACGGCTTTACTCCCGAACAGCGTTTCTTCCTGGCTTATGCAGGCGTATGGGCCAACAACATCCGCCCCGAAGCCGTGCTTCAGATGACCAAGATTGATGTACACTCGCTGGGCGAATGGCGTGTGAACGGTGCCTTGCCTCATATCGGCGCATGGTACGATGCCTTTGGTATCACCGACAAGGATCCGATGTTCATTCCTGTAGAGAAGCGCGTTTCAATCTGGTAAAATATCCTTCCATGCCGATGCGCCTGTACGCATCGGACGGAAGACTTCAGGAAATGCCCGTCCTCCCCGTTGTGGAAGGTCGGGCATTTCTTGTCAAGGAGGAAAGCAGTGTTTTCCGAGGGCGAAAGCATCGTTTTCCGAGGAAGAAAGCAGTGCTTTCCCGACGGAGGCGGTTGGGGGAGGAGAGAGGCGTAAACTTCTCATTCTTTTAATTATAGTAAATTTCTTGCCAAGGAATAGGTGGGTAAACCAACAAAATTTGTAACTTTGCGGGGTTATTATACATATACGCATAAAAACCATATAACCATGACGGAAGCAAAGAGAATCAAAACAGCATTGGTATCCGTTTACCATAAAGACGGTTTGGACGAAATCATCAGCAAACTGCATGAAGAAGGAGTGGAATTCCTCTCGACAGGCGGCACCCGCCAGTTCATCGAAGGACTGGGCTATCCCTGCCGTGCGGTGGAAGAGCTCACCACCTATCCGTCCATCTTGGGCGGCCGCGTGAAGACCCTCCATCCGAAAGTATTCGGAGGCATCCTGTGCCGCCGCGACGTGGAGCAGGACAGACAGCAGATCGAAAAATATGAAATCCCCGAAATAGACCTCGTCATCGTAGACCTCTATCCGTTTGAGGCAACCGTAGCCAGCGGAGCACCCGAAGCCGACATCATCGAGAAAATCGACATAGGCGGCATCTCGCTCATCCGCGCCGCTGCCAAGAACTACAAGGACGTGGTCATCGTAGCTTCGCAGGCTCAGTACCAGCCCCTGCGCGACATGCTGATGGAGCATGGCGCAACGACTTCGATTGAAGAGCGCCGCTGGTTTGCCAAGGAAGCTTTCGCCGTTTCGTCACACTACGACTCGGCCATCTTCAACTATTTCGACGGTGGCAAAGGAAGTGCCTTCCGCTACTCGGCCAACAACCAGAAGACCCTGCGTTATGGCGAAAACCCCCATCAGAAGGGATATTTCTACGGCAATCTGGACGAGATGTTCGACCAGATCCACGGCAAGGAAATCTCCTACAACAACCTGCTGGACATCAATGCGGCCGTTGACCTCATCAACGAATTCGGAAACGACACGACGTTCGCCATCCTGAAGCACAACAACGCCTGTGGTTTGGCTACTCGTCCGACGGTGCTCGAGGCTTGGAAGGACGCCCTGGCAGGCGACCCTGTATCAGCTTTCGGTGGTGTGCTCATCACGAACGCCGTCATCGACAAGGCTGCTGCCGAGGAAATCACGAAAATCTTCTTCGAAGTCATCATCGCTCCCGACTATGACGTGGACGCCCTCGAAATCTTGGGTCAGAAGAAGAACCGCATCATCCTGGCCCGCAAGCAGGGCGCACTGCCCACGAAACAGTTCCGCTCGTTGCTGAACGGCGTACTGGTACAGGACCGCGACCTCAAGGTTGAGACACCCGAAGACTTGAAAGTAGTGACCGTCAAGGCTCCTACCGCACAGGAAATCGACGATATGCTCTTCGCCAACAAGATTGTGAAGAACTCCAAATCGAACGCCATCGTCCTGGCCAAGGGACACCAGCTGCTGGCAAGTGGTGTAGGTCAGACAAGCCGTGTGGATGCGCTGAAGCAGGCCATCGAGAAGGCCAAGAGCTTCGGCTTCGACCTGCACGGAGCCGTAATGGCCAGCGACGCTTTCTTCCCCTTCCCCGATTGCGTGGAGATTGCGGGCAACGAAGGCATCACTGCCGTCATCCAGCCGGGCGGAAGCATCAAGGACCAGCTGAGCTTTGACTACTGCAACGAGCATGGCATCGCCATGGTGACAACAGGTTTCCGTCACTTCAAGCACTAAAAATAATGAAGAATGAAGAACGAAGAATGAAGAATTTGAGCGCATCGAAGTGCCTGCCTGAATTCTTGTTTTCCGTTCTTCATTCTTAATTCTTCATTCTTAATTCTTCATTAAAAAGATGGGATTATTCTCTTTTACCCAAGAAATAGCCATGGACCTGGGCACGGCCAACACCATCATTACCTCCAACGGTAAGATTGTGGTGGACGAACCTTCGGTTGTGGCCCTCGACCGCCGTACGGACAAGATGATTGCCGTGGGCGAGAAAGCCAAGCTCATGCACGAGAAGACGCATGAGAACATCCGCACCATCCGCCCCCTGCGCGACGGCGTCATCGCCGACTTCTACGCCTGCGAGCAGATGATACGCGGACTCATCAAGATGGTGAACACCCGTCACCGCCTCTTTTCGCCTTCGCTCCGCATGGTCATCGGCGTACCCTCGGGCAGTACGGAAGTGGAGCTCCGTGCCGTGCGCGACTCGGCCGAGCATGCCGGCGGACGTGACGTCTACCTCATCTTCGAACCCATGGCCGCCGCCATCGGTATCGGCATCGATGTGGAGGCACCCGAAGGCAACATGATTGTGGACATAGGTGGCGGTTCGACCGAAATCGCCGTCATTTCGCTGGGAGGTATCGTGTCGAACAACTCCATCCGCATCGCGGGCGACGACCTCACGGCCGACATCCAGGAGTACATGAGCCGCCAGCACAACGTGAAGGTCAGCGAGCGTATGGCCGAACGAATCAAGATACATGTGGGAGCCGCTTTGACCGACCTGGGCGACGATGCCCCTGAAGACTATATCGTGCATGGTCCGAACCGCATCACGGCCCTGCCGATGGAAGTTCCTGTATGCTATCAGGAAGTGGCCCACTGCCTGGAGAAGTCCATCTCGAAGATTGAGACCGCCATCCTCAGCGCGCTGGAGAATACGCCGCCCGAGCTGTATGCCGACATCGTGCACAACGGTATCTACCTAGCCGGTGGAGGCGCTCTGCTTCGCGGACTCGACAAGCGTCTGACGGACAAGATCAACATCCCCTTCCACATCGCCGAAGATCCCTTGCATGCCGTTGCCAAGGGTACAGGTGTGGCGCTGAAGAACGTAGACCGTTTCTCGTTCCTGATGCGATAACTTTATCAGCGGTTAGTTGTAAGCAGTTGACGGTGCGTATTCCTGCCTTGGGGACTACTTGCCGTTGACCACTTGCCGCTAACCGTTCATCATTAACCCACTAACCGCTAATTATCGTGCGCGACCTCCTTAACTTTCTGCTGAGATACAGCCATTGGTTTCTCTTTCTGCTGCTCGAGGCCCTTTGCCTGGTGCTGATAGGGCGGACCGCACGCTATCAGCAGAGCGTATTCTTTTCGTCGGCCAACTACGTGGTCGGAAAGGTATACGATATGGCGGGTGTCGTCACGTCCTATTTCCATCTGAAGGATGCCAATGAGGACTTGCTCGACCGCAACATCTGGCTGGAGCAGCGCGTGGCTTTTCTGGAGAAGGCTTTGGCCGACGAGACAGGCGACACACTGACCTCCAAGGTGGCAGGCAAGCCATTGCCGGGTGGGTATTGGACCTTCAAGGCGCATGTGATAAAGAACAGTCTGACGCTGGCCGACAACTACATTACGCTCGACAAGGGAAGCGCGGCTGGCGTCCGTCCCGATATGGGGGTGGTAGGTGCCGCGGGTGTGGTAGGCATCGTCTATCGCACGTCGCCCCGCTATTCGCTGGTCATCCCCTTGCTCAACAGCAAGTCCAGCGTCAGTTGCAAGATTCAGGGCAGCGACTACTTCGGCTATCTGAAGTGGGAAGGCGACGATCCCTGTTACGCTTATCTGAAGGACCTGCCGCGCCATGCGGAGTTCAGTTTGGGCGATACGGTGGTAACCAGCGGCTTTTCCTCCGTCTTTCCCCAGGGGTTGATGGTAGGGACGGTGGACGATATGGCCGACTCGAACGACGGCCTTTCCTATCTGCTCAAGGTGAAGCTGGCAACCGACTTCGGCAAGTTGGGCTCGGTCCGTATCCTGGCGCGTAGCGGGCAGGCTGAGCAGAAGGCACTTGAAAAGACGGTCGATTGAGTTGGAATACGGAGAATGAAAGGAAGTAGCAATAATTAAACAAACGGATTGTTGGCATGGCAATTAGCTATCTATATAAAGCTGTCTGGCTCGTGGTGCTGGTTTTGTTGCAGGGCTTGGTGCTGAACAACCTGCACATTGCGGGGTATGCTACGCCTTTCCTCTACGTGGTGCTCATCCTGCAGTTCGAGAACGACGTGAAGCCCTCGAACCTGATGTTGTGGGCCTTTGCCGTCGGCCTGCTGGTCGATGTCTTTTCGGACACTCCGGGCATGAATGCGGCAGCTTCCGTATTGATAGCCTTTCTGCGCCCCACGCTGTTGAGGCTCTTTGTTCCCCGCGACGTGCAGGAAACACTGGTGCTTTCCATGCACTCCATGGGAGTAGGCGCTTTCCTCAAGTATATCGTGTCTGCGGTATTCATTCATCACACAGCCTTGTTCCTGCTGGAGTTTTTCTCGCTGGCCCATCCGCTGGACCTGTTGCTGCGCATTCTCTCTAGTACCATACTGACAACGGTTTGTATCTGGGCCCTTGAACTCTTCAGGCAGCGTGGCAAGTGACGGGCAATATATAAATTGACTGATGGCGAAAGACTATACATTTGAAAAGAGAAAGTATGTGCTGGGGGCGGTCGTAATATTGGTCGTCCTTCTGTACATTGTGCGCCTGTTCGGTCTTCAGATTCTTTCGGACAAGTACAAGCGCTATGCCGACAGCAATGCTTTCCTCAACAAGATACAATACCCTTCCCGCGGAGCCATTTACGACCGCAACGGCAAATTGCTCGTTTTCAACCAGCCGGCCTATGACGTGACGTTTGTACCGCGCGAGGTGGAAAATCTTGATACACTTGACTTCTGCCGTTCTTTGGGCATTACGGAGGAGCAGTTCATGCAACGGATGACTGATGTGCGCGACCGCAGAAAGAACCCGGGTTACTCCAAGTATACGCCCCAGGTGTTCATGACACAGCTGTCTGCCGAGGAGTGCGGCATCTTTCAGGAAAAATTGTTCAAGTTCCCAGGCTTTTCCATCCAGCGGCGTACTATCCGGCAGTATTCCTACAATTCGGCCGGCCACGTGCTGGGCGATATCGGTGAAGTGTCGATGAGCGACATTGAGAAGGACGACTATTACATCCGTGGCGACTACATCGGCAAGCAGGGCATTGAACGTTCCTATGAAAAACATCTGCGCGGCGAGAAGGGCGTGGAAGTGCTTCTGCGCGATGCCCACGGTCGCATACAGGGGCATTATATGGACGGGAAGCTCGACCGCCCTTCTGTGCCTGGCAAGAACCTGAAACTGGGTATCGATATCGACCTCCAGATGCTGGGCGAACGCCTGATGCAGAACAAGATCGGGGCTATCGTAGCCATTGAACCGAAAACCGGCGAGATACTCTGCATGGTGTCGTCGCCCAACTTCGACCCGCACATGATGATAGGCCGCCAGCGAGGCAAGAACCATCTGCTGCTCGAAAAAGACCGTCAGAAACCTTTGCTGAACCGCGCCATCATGGGTACCTATCCGCCCGGTTCCACTTTCAAGACCACGCAAGGCCTCATATTCTTGCAGGAAGGCATCATTCAGGAGGAAACATCTTTCCCCTGCTCGCACGGATTCAGTTACCGCGGCCTGAAGGTGGGATGCCATGGTCATGCCTCTCCCCTGCCGTTGATACCTGCCATTGCCACTTCGTGTAACGCTTATTTCTGTTGGGGATTGTATCGGATGATTGGCGACCGCAAGTATGGTTCGCCCCAGAATGCGCTTACGGTGTGGAAGGATTACATGGTGTCGCAGGGATTCGGATATAAGCTGGGAGTCGATTTGCCGGGTGAGTTGCAAGGATTCATTCCCAATGCCCAGTACTACGACCGGGCTTATCGAGGCTCATGGAACGGATTGACCATCATCAGTATCGCTATCGGACAGGGTGAAGTTCTTGCTACTCCCTTGCAGATAGCCAACCTTGGAGCTACGATAGCCAACCGCGGACACTTCATCACGCCCCATGTCGTGAAGGAAGTTGAAGACAATTCGTTGGACAACCTCTATACGGAAGTGCGGACGACCGGCATCAGCCGTGATTATTACGAAGACATTGTCGAAGGTATGAGGGCGGCCGTCACAGGAAGTACAGGCAGTGGTACCTGCCGCCTGGTGGGGACCTTGTTGCCCGGTGTGGAGGCTTGTGGCAAGACGGGTACAGCACAGAATCCGCATGGAAAGGACCATTCGGTGTTCATGGGTTTTGCTCCGAAGGATGATCCCAAGATTGCCATTGTGGTATATGTGGAGAACGGTGGCTGGGGAGCCACGTACGGCGTGCCCATCGGTGCCTTGATGATGGACCAATATTTGCACGGCAAGCTCTCGCCGCAGAACGAGGCGCTGGCCGAAGACTTCAGTAATCGTGTGATTTTCTATGGTAACGAGGAGAGATAGTGTTTGGAAAACGGTGGACTGGGTGACGATTGTCATCTACCTGCTGCTGGTTGTCGGCGGGTGGTTCAGTGTGTGTGGTGCCAGCTATGATTATGTGGACCGCGACTTTCTGGACTTCAGCACGCGTGCGGGTAAGCAGTTTGTGTGGATTGTCTGCTCATTCGGTTTGGGCGTGGTGCTGTTACTGCTCGACGATATGTTCTATGATACCTTTGCCTACCTCATTTATGCCGGCATGCTGCTGTTGCTACTAGTGACCATCTTTATTGCGCCCGACACGAAGGGCTCGCGCTCGTGGCTCATCCTGGGACCGGTCAGCATTCAACCCGCTGAGTTTGCCAAGTTTGCTACGGCCTTGGCGTTGGCTAAGTTCATGGGGGCATATGGTTTTGTGCTTCATCGTTGGCGCAGCGTGCTGACCATTGCCTTCCTCATTCTCTGTCCGATGCTGCTCATCGTGGGGCAGCGCGAGACGGGTTCGGCTCTGGTTTATCTGTCCTTTTCGCTGATGCTCTATCGCGAGGGTATGCCGGGAGCCGTGCTGTTTGCAGGAGTCTGTGCCGTGGTCTATTTTGTTGTCGGCATCCGTTTCGGCGATGTTTGGATGTTTCAGGATACCACTTCGGTCGGTGAATTCTCTGTGTTGTGTCTCATTCTGATTTCTGTACCTGCGTTGCTGCGGGTCTATCTGCCCGAGAACAGCCGTGTACGGTTGTGGCCTTTGGCTGCTTCGGGTGTAGGCGTGGTGTTGCTGGCCTGTGCGTTGTCCGGTTGGCTGTGGGCCTTCAACGTGGTGTATGTCCTGTGGGGGCTTTGTGCGGTGGCCGTCGGTTGGCTGTTCTACATGCTGCTGCGTGAGCGGAGGCGGGTGTATGCCTTCATTGCGGTTTTCCTGATAGCGTCGGTCGGTTTTCTGTATTCGTGTGATTACGTGTTCGACCGCGTGCTTGAACCCCACCAGCAGGTGCGCATCAAGGTCCTTTTGGGTCTGGAGGAAGATTTGGCGGGAGCTGGCTACAACGTCAACCAGTCGAAGATTGCCATCGGTTCGGGCGGATTGTGGGGAAAAGGTTTTCTGAACGGCACACAGACCAAGCTGAAATATGTACCCGAGCAGGATACTGACTTTATCTTCTGTACGGTGGGCGAAGAGGAGGGCTTTGTCGGCTCCGTTTCAGTGCTGTTGCTGTATATGGCGCTCATTCTGCGTCTCATCTGGCTGTCCGAACGCCAGCCGACGGTTTCGGGCCGTGTCTACGGCTATTGTGTGATGGGGGTTTTCTTCTTTCACCTGTTTATCAACGTGGGCATGGTGCTGGGATTGACGCCCGTTATCGGCATTCCCCTGCCGTTTTTCAGTTACGGAGGTTCTTCGTTATGGGGATTCACCATCCTGCTTTTTGTTTTCCTGAGGATTGATGCAGCCCGCGGGCTTCGGATGCGATAGGGTTACTCCAGCCGGATGCCGATGTCGTTGATGCCCGGCAGCAAGGAGTCGGGCAGAGCTGGAGTGAGGTCGAAGCGCAGATTGGCAGGCGTCGTCGTGTGCAGGCGTCCGGCGGGAAAAGAGCGTTGGAAGACATTAGCCAGTCCTTCGCCCAACCAACGTCCTTGGGCGTCGGCGAGTGTCAGGCGCAGGGTATCTACCTGGCAGACCGTGTCGGTGGGTGTGGTCAGTGTGCGGGCCATGCATACCGACAGATTGCGGTAGGGGTAGTCGCCCCGGTGGCGTACCTCCACCCACAGACCGAGGTCAGCTTGCCCCGTGTCCGGCAGGCTGACGGCAAAAGACAATGTATCGGTCTGCCTCCATGCCAGGCCGTCGACGGCCCGGTATTCATAGTAGACAGGCTCCGTACTGCTGCATGCGGCCCATAGCCAGGCTGCCGCCAGTACGAGGCCTGTCGTCTCCCATCTTTTCCACTTCATGGTTCACTATCCTTTAGCGGGTACTGTCAGGAAGCAGGTTGGTTGCCTCCGTCCTTGTTGGCTGGCTTGTTGCTTTCCTTGCCGCCCTCTTGTTGCGGGCGTTCACGCTTCTCCTGTTTGGGACGGTTGCGCCGGTTACGGTTCTGTCCGTTTCCGCCTTTCTCCTTCTTTTCTCCTCTATCGGTAACCTCCGGTTTTTCCGTTTTTTCCCCTTTTTCTGCCTTGGGCGCTTTCTGCTGGGCAGGTTGCTTGTCGGCTGCCGGCTTGGTCGTATTGGCTGTCGGCTTGTCGGCCTTTTCACTCTTGTTGGCCGGCTTGTCGCCGTTTTCGACATTGGCAGCCTGCGCACCTTTGGTCTTTTTCTTCTTCTTTCCGTTGCCGTTCTTGCCGCCTTCGGCACCTTTGCCCTTGCGGTTGCGGTCGAAGCGCGTCACGCTCTCCTGCTCCAGCAGGTCTGCCGAGGGAGCTTTGACGTCGTTCTCGCTTTCTACCAGCTTTTCGGGCGCATTGCTCCGCTTGTTCATGCCGATGATTTCGAAGGCACGGCGGGCGCTGATGGTGGTCAGGTTGGCCGGGATGGACTTGTCGCTCGAGTAGGTTACCTGTCCGGCCAGGATGTCGGCCTTGAACCAGAACCATTCGGCATCCTTTGTGTGCAGCGTCACTTCCTTGCTGGGCAGGCGTTTCTGAGCCTCGACGTAGCAGTCCACTTCATAGTTCAGACAGCACTTCAGCTTGGCGCACTGTCCGGCCAGCTTCTGCGGATTGAGTGAAATGTCCTGAAAACGTGCCGCTCCCGTCGATACGCTGACGAAGCTCGTCATCCACGTGGCACAGCACAGCTCGCGTCCGCAGGGGCCGATGCCTCCGATGCGTCCGGCTTCCTGGCGGGCACCGATCTGCTTCATCTCGATGCGCACGCGGAACACTTCGGCCAACACCTTGATGAGCTGGCGGAAGTCCACACGCCCCTCGGCGATGTAGTAGAAGATGGCCTTGTTGCCGTCGCCCTGATACTCCACGTCGCCTATCTTCATGTCCAGGCCCAGGCTGAGGGCTATCTGGCGCGAACGTATCATGGTGTCGTGCTCGCGTGCCTTGGCCTCGGCATACTTCTCCATGTCGGTAGGTTTGGCCTTGCGGTAGATGCGGCGGATGTCGGCCTCCGAGCGGATGTTGGCTTTCTTCATCTGTAGGGGGACGAGTTGTCCCGTCAGCGTCACTACGCCGATGTCGTGGCCCGGATTGGCCTCCACGGCTACGGTGTCGCCTTTGGTCAGCTCCAGGTGGTTGGAGTTGCGGAAGTAGCCCTTGCGGGTATTCTTGAACTGCACTTCGACGTACTCCGAAGCTGTGTCGTTGCCCGGAATGTCGGCCAGCCAGTCGTAGGTGTTCAGCTGACGGTCCTGTCGTCCGCAGCTTTTGCAGCAGAGCCTTCCGCTGCCATTATGTAAGATAAAGTCGGTCATATCAACTGTCAAATATTAAATGTCAATTATCAATTCTTCATTTTAATGAGTACCGTCATGTTCAGTATCACGTCGAAGAACACCATGCGCGCGTTCACGTTTTGCGCCACGTGTTCCTGCGCCTGTGCCAGCAGGTTGGTGATGCCTGTCACATTGCCTTCATGGATAAACGGGGAGAAGCGCACGGCAAACTGCTGTTCGTCCGTCCCCATGTAATTCATTTCCGGCCGGTGGAAGTTGGCGATGAAGTTCTCGCGCACCATGCGTTGGGCATATTCCAGAAAGACCTTCTGCCGTTCGCGTCCCAGACCGGCCACTTCTTCGCTCCAAATCTTCATGCCGCGTATGTCGCGTTTCCATGCCAGGCGCATCAACTGTGTGAAGAGGTTGAAGCACAGGGCCTGCTCGCCGCTCTGTCCGGCCAGTTCTAACGCTTTCAGCAGGCTGCCGTCTGCCCGGTGGGCCAGGGCAGTGGCTTCGTCGGCCGGATGCCCGTAGCGTGTTTGCAGGGCTTCGGCCAGGTCGGCTTCGGCAATGCGGGGCACGTAGATGCGTTGCGTACGGCTCACGATGGTAGCCAGCAGCCGTTCGGGCTCTTCGCTCACCAGAAGGAAAGCCGTTTTCGAGGGCGGTTCCTCGAGCAGTTTCAGCATCTTGTTGGCACAGGGCTCGTTCATGCGTTCGGGTAGCCATACCACTACCACCCTCCATCCGCCGGTGGCCGACCTCAGGCTCAGTTTGCGCAGGATACGGTCGGCCTCGGTGGCGTAGATCATGGGCTGTGCGTTGCCCGCTCCTATGCGTTCGGTCCATCGTCCAAGGTCAGTATAGGGGTTTTCGAGCACCATCTCGCGCCAGCTGGGCAGGTAGTCGTCGCATGTGTTTTTGGTGCCGACGATGGGGAACACGAAGTGGGCATCCGCATGGGCCAGTTTCTCCCAGCCCAGACATGCCGTGCAACGTCCGCAGGCCTCGCCGTCGTCCGTGGGATGGGCGCAGCACAAGCGTCTGCCCAAGGCCAGTGCCAGCGGCAGTTTGCCTGCTCCGCGCGGGCCCGTCAGCAGCAGTGCGTGGGCCATGCGTCCGGCAGCCACTTCCTGCTTCAGCATGCGGCCTGTCTCGCGTTGTCCTATGATGTCCTCCAGTCCTGTCATCGTCTTTGCCTGTCTGTCAAAATATCTGTTTCGCCACTTCTCGTATGCTGTCTTCGGCCGCTACGGAGTAGAAGTGCAGGCTGGGCACCCCATGTTCCATCAGTTCGCGGCATTGGGCCACGCACCATTCAATGCCTACCTGGCGCACCTTTTCGTCGTCGCCAGTGCATCGCTCCACCTCCTCGGCCAGTTCCTGAGGAATGTCCACCTTGAACGTTTTGGGGATGATGCTCAGTTGGGCCGTGCGCTTCAAGGGCTTGATGCCGGGGATGATGGGCACGGTGATGCCGGCCTGACGGGCACGGGCTACGAAGTCGAAATAGCGCCGGTTGTCATAGAAAAGCTGCGTCACGGCATATTGCGCACCTGCGTCCACCTTCCGCTTGAGCCACATCAGGTCGCTTTCCAGGTTGGGCGCCTCGTCGTGCTTCTCGGGATAGCAGGCCACTCCGTAGCTGAAGGGCGTGCGCGTCACGGTCATCGGACTTCCGTCCACGAAGATGCCCTGGTTGAAGCGGTTGATTTGTTCCTCCAGTTCGATGGCGTGGCTGTATCCACCCTCTTCGGGTACGAAGCGCGCCTCGTGCTTGGCCTTGTCGCCGCGGAGCACCAGCAGGTCGGTGATGCCCAGAAATTGCAGGTCGAGCAGCACGTATTCGGTATCTTCGCGCGTGAATCCGCTGCACAGCAGATGGGGCACGGTGGTCAGTCCGTATTTGTTCTGGATGGCAGCTGCCACGGCCACGGTGCCCGGTCGGCGGCGGAGCCGCTTGCGCTGGTAGAGCCCGTTGCCCAGTTCCTGGTACACGTATTCGCTCCGATGGGTGGTGATGTTGATATATTTGGGGTCAAATTCGCGCAACGTGTCTATGGTGGCATACAGCCGTTCGATGCCTGTCCCCTTGAGTGGGGGCAGCACTTCGAAGGAGAAGGCCGTATGCTGGTTGCTGTTGATCAGTTCTATGACGTTCATTGTCTTTTTTCTTTGTTTCAGTTGTTTCGGGCACACATCGGTGCATATTGGGACAAAAATAGTAAAAGGCGGGCGCATAGGCAAATGAAAACGAAAATTTTCATTGGCCTCTGCCGGGCCGGGCTTGGAACCTCTGGAAAACATACGACCTTTTGCCTTGAAACAAGCAATGTTTTTCTTCGAAACATACAATGTTTTCCCCTGAAACATTGCCTGATTTCCTCCCTTTGCAAGTCGGACAAAAAAATCCCCTTGCCGTCTTCTCTGTCCGAGAGGCCCGGCAAGGGGATGTATATGTGTGACCTTGGTCCGTTTACTTCAATGCGGCCAGCGCTTCCTTGATGCGGCGGATGGCCTCGACGATGTTCTCGTCACTGGTGGCATAGCTCATGCGGATGCAGTCGGGAGCGCCGAACGACGTACCGCCCACGCAGGCCACATGGCCCACTTCGAGCAGATACATGGCCAGGTCGTCGGACGTGTTGATCTTACGGTCGCCGGCCGACTTGCCGAAGAACGAGCTGCACTTGGGGAAGAGGTAGAAGGCACCTTCGGGTACGTTTACTTCAAAGCCCGGCACTTCCTTGGCCAGCTTCACGATGAGGTCGCGACGACGCTGGAAGGCCTGACGCATTTCTTCGACAGGAGCCTGCGTGCCGGTATAAGCGGCTTCGGCGGCTTTCTGCGATACCGAGCAAGGACCTGACGTGTATTGTCCCTGCAGTTTGTTCACACCCTTTACAATCCATTCGGGTCCGGCAATGAAGCCGATACGCCAACCGGTCATGGCGTATGCCTTGGATACACCGTTGACGATGACCGTGCGGTCCTTCATCGAAGGAATCTGGGCGATGCTGTGGTGGCGGCCGATGTAGTTGATGTGCTCATAGATTTCGTCGGCAATGACATAGACTTGCGGATGCTTCTCGAGCACGGCGGCCAGTCCGGCCAGCTCTTCAGCGCTATAGACGGAACCTGTAGGGTTGGACGGTGAGCAGAGAATCAGTGCCTTTGTCTTCGGCGTGATGGCGGCTTCCAGCTGGGCGGGTGTCATCTTGAAGTCCTGCTCGATGCCGGCGAGCACAGTGACGGGCTTGCCTTCGGCCAGCTTCACCATTTCGGGATAGCTAACCCAGTAGGGGGCAGGCACGATGACTTCGTCGCCGGGGTTGACCAGCGTCAGGATGGTGTTGCACACCGACTGCTTGGCACCATTGGCGCACGAAATCTGGGCGGCGGTATACTCCAGACCGTTCTCGTTCTTCAGCTTGGCCACGATAGCATTGCGTAGGGCGGGGTAACCGGCTACAGGAGAGTAGCGCGAGTAGTTCTCGTCGATGGCTTTCTTGGCGGCCTCTTTGATGTGGTCGGGAGTATTGAAGTCAGGCTCGCCGACACTCAGATTAATTACATCCACGCCCTGTGCCTTCAGCTCGGCACTCTTTTGAGACATGGCCAGCGTCGCCGACGGCGACAAACTGTTCAAACGGTCAGATAATTGGTTCATTTCAGTTCTATCTTTAGAAGGTTGTTTTAATTCTGGTTGCAAAATAACAGATTTTTCCCGATACATGAAAGCAAAGGGACAAAATCATTTGTTGAAGTGCAGCGTGTGCCCCATGCGCTCCTTCTTCGTGCGCAGATAGCGCTCGTTGTAGGGATTGGGAGTGGTTTCGATGGGGACGATTTCGGCTATCTCGAGCCCGTAGGCTTCGAGGCCCACGCGCTTCACTGGATTGTTGGTCATGAGGCGCATCTTGTGCACGCCCAGTTCGCGGAGGATTTGGGCTCCTACGCCGTAGTCGCGTTCGTCGGCCAGGTGGCCCAGGCAGATGTTGGCATCCACCGTGTCCATGCCGTCTTCCTGCAGCTTGTAGGCTTTCATCTTTTCCATCAGTCCGATGCCGCGTCCTTCCTGGTTGAGGTAGACAATCACACCTTTACCAGCCTTTTCAATCATTTCCATGGCCTTGTGGAGTTGTTCGCCGCAATCGCAACGCTTGGAGGCGAAGATGTCGCCCGTGGCGCATGAGGAGTGTACGCGCACCAGGATGGGTTCGTCGGGTTCCCATGTACCCTTGAACAGAGCCACGTGTTCCAGTCCGTTGGATTTCTGGCGGAAGGCGATGAGGCGGAAGTCACCGTGGGCGGTGGGCATGTGCACCTCCACACCCTTTTCAACGATGGATTCCTGTTTCAGGCGATAGGCTATCATGTCGCGGATGGAGATCAGCTTCAGTCCGTATTCGTCGGCCATCTTGCGCAGCTCGGGCAGACGGGCCATGGTACCGTCTTCGTTCATGATTTCCATCAGGGCGCCGGCTGGATAGAGACCGGCCAGGCGGCACATGTCGATGGTGGCTTCCGTATGGCCTGCACGGCGCAGCACACCTTTCTCCTGTGCATAAAGGGGGTTGATGTGGCCGGGGCGGCCGAAGGTAGCGGGAGTCGAGGCCGGGTCGGCCAGTGCCTGGATGGTCGCGGCGCGGTCGGCGGCCGATACGCCCGTGGTGCAACCTTCCAGCTTGTCGATGGTTACGGTGAAGGGGGTACCCAGTACGGAGGTATTGTCCAGAACCTGGTGGGGCAGGTCCAGTTCCTTGCAGCGCGACACGGTGATGGGCGCACAGAGCACGCCGCGGGCATGCTTCAGCATGAAGTTCACCTTTTCGGGGGTGATTTTCTCAGCGGCGATGATGAGGTCACCCTCGTTCTCACGGTCTTCGTCGTCTACCACGATGACAAAGTTTCCGGCCTTGAACTCTTCAATAGCTTCTTCGATAGTGTTCAGTTTTACATTCTCCATACGTTCTATCTTATTTATATAATGGTTATTTATTTTTATCTCTTTCCATCACCAGCACGAGGTCGTCACAAGTTTTGATGATTCGCTCCAAATCCTTGTACAAGCGGAGGCGGAAGGCCCAGATTCGGAAGTAAAAGAACAGGCCGACAGGCACGACCACACCACAGGCCACGTTCAGCCAATAGTTTCGGAAGGGACGTGTATGGGCACGTACAGGGATGATGGGAAAGTTGTTGAGCAGAGTCAGCAATGTCATGGATCGGGTGTTCGATAGCTCTTCAACCAGTTGTTCCATATGGTTGCTGATACGTTCCACGGCCTCGTCTTGTGTATCGGTCATCCACAGCTTGAAGTAGTTGGGAGCATGCTTCAGGTTCTTCTGTCCCATGTAGCGGCGGCATTCGTCGGCCAGGGATTGGAGTTCGCCCGGAAGGTGTTCGTAATCCGGGTCGTGTATGATGACCTCCTTGCGGAAGAGGTGGCGTACGCTGCGTATGCCTATGAGCTTCTTGAAGAACTGGATGTAGGCGTCGGCATTGAGTACCACCGAGTCGTTGTTCGACTTGTAGGTGAGGAACGCTCCTAGCGGAGCCAGCACGGCCGTACTGGTCCACATGCCCATCCACACAATCCATTTGCCGTCACGGGCCATCTTGAAGCCTGTGTTGTTGATGATGTAATAGATAATGAATATCAGTACCGACACGATGACGGGCATACCCAGTCCGCCTTTGCGGATGATGCCTCCCAGCGGTGCGCCGATGAAGAAGAAGATGAGGCAGGCCAGCGAGAGGGTCAGCTTCTCGTGCCAGGCCGTCATGTGACGGCGCAGGTTGGTGTCGGTCTGCGACACGTTGAAGCTCTTGAAGTTCCAGTCGCTTCCTGTGCTTTGGGCGCGGCTGGCGGCTGAGCTGATAATTTTCTCCTTTTCGGCCAAGGTGAGCGAGTTGAACAAGCTGTCCAAATCGTAGGCTGCAGGGCGGGCCTCTTCTATCTTTACCGTGTCGGCTCGGGTCAGTGAGGTTGCAGGCTTGTAGGTGCTGCCCATCACTTCGGTATAATAGGCCCGTCCGATACTGTCGTTCTGTACCTTCATCGAGTCGATGGCTACCTGGAGCATCTCCATGTTCTTGCTTTGTGCAGTCCCTCCCATGATACCCTCGTCGGCCATGTTGAAGTCGGAATCGAATTCGATGATGGCATGCTTCTCGCGGAAAGTTTCGCGGCGGTAGGGTACATTCTTCTGGCTCATGTTCTGTGACTTGAGATTTTCGAATTGCTCACCGCTGTACAGATGAAGGTACAGGTGTTGTTTGTCGGCCGTCATCTCGAGCCGTCCGGAGTCGGCCTTGATGATTTGGGCATTCTCAAAACCTTTCTCGAAATTGTAGATCAGCACGTCGTAGAGCATACCCGTATCACGGTTCTTCTTCTTGACATACAGGTTGTAACCCTCGATTTCATCGTAGAATACGCCTTCAGGAATATCCAGCTCGGGCGACTTCTGCTTCATGGAGAAAAGTAGTGTCCATAATTTGGTTTGGGCCTTGGGACCAACCACATTCTGGAAATAGAAGGATACACAGGAAATGAAGGCGATGAACACGATGAGCGGGCGCATAATCTTGAGGAGCGAGATGCCTGCCGCCTTCATGGCCAGCAATTCGAAGCGCTCGCCGAAGTTGCCGAATGTAATCAGGGCCGCCAACAATACGGCCAGCGGCAGGGAGGCAGGAACGAGTGTCAGGGCGGAGTAGAAAAAAAATTGCGCCAAGACGGTCATTTCCAATCCTTTTCCCACCAGCTCGTCTACGTATCTCCACAAGAATTGCATCATGAAGATGAAGAGGCAGATGAAAAAAGTGCCGGCAAAGAGCATGCAGAAGCTCTTCAATACGAATATATCTAACTTTTTTATGCGCAGCATGTTACTTGTCTCATACTTATTGAAAGCACAAAAGTAGCACAAAAAAGGGAGTACGTAAAATTTTTAATTGAAAGTTAACTAAAAGCCGCACGCCCGACGCAATGTTTCTACCTGCGAGTCCCATAACTCACGCATGTCATCGGCTTCGTCCTTGGCTGCAAAATCTACGATTTCGAGGGTGAAGTCATTGGTCAGCTCGCTATAGTCCATCCTGAATTCGAAATATTCGCGGGAGTCTTTCTGATCTTTCCAGCGGAAGCGGATGAAGGAGTAGGCCCGCACAGCCACAATTTCAGCACTGCGCGATTCTGTCTTTCCCCAAAAGAATGTTACGGTCTTGTCGTCCGACTGTACGTGGTCGGCAAACCATCCTTCCAGGCCGCTGGGAGTGCTGATGGCATTCCACAGAATGGTTTTGGAAGTGGCGTTCAACGGATATTGTAAATGTATCTTCTCTCTTTCCATGGTTTCGTTTCTCGAATTGCGTCGCCAAGTTAAAACATTATTTCTAATTATAAAAAACAATTTTGCATTTTTATAGGATAGCTTGCTCTCTCGCTTCTGCAATTGTTTGATAATAAATGATATGGAAATTGTTGGAATGGAAAACTTTTTTTTGCTTCCTTTGGACCTTTCCTGCTGGAAGTAGAAAAATGGAGAAAAAAGATTGAAAAGCTTTGGTAGTTCCAATAAAAGCCGTATCTTTGCACCCGCAATCGAGAAACGATGGCGGGATAGCTCAGCTGGTTAGAGCGCATGATTCATAATCATGAGGTCCCCGGTTCAATCCCGGGTCCCGCTACTACAAAAGATTTAGACTGTTGAGTGGCTTCCACACTTGGCGGTCTTTTTTTATTATATTGCTGCACTAAAACAATAAAAAAAACTACAGAATAGGTAGTTTATTCCTTTTTTTTTTATATTTGCGAAAGCATCTTTATGATAACCGATAACCGACTATCGAACTTACAAAATATAAAAAGATGAGCAGCATCAGAGACATTGCGAATTCTTTCGCTGAGGAATATTGTAGTGACGCAATCTATCCCTCCCATTTGTTCAAGGCTATACTCCACAAAAGTGTAGGTTTGGTTCATTTTATTGAAACAGATTTGGATAAGGATTATTATTATCTGCAAGAATGGGCCGACATACAAATGCAACTTTCACCACGTGCAGTCAGGCCGAAAAAGGACTTGCCCTATTCTCAGGAAGCTGAGGCCGTCATGGAAGAGGCAGGAGTTTACCAGGAAAAACTCGGACTGGCCGAATGTGAACCGGTTTGCATTCTGATGTCCCTTGTTACTCCTGGTGTAGGTTTTACATTTGAGCAACTAAAAACCTTACCATTGACCGTCGCTGAAATACAGACAAAAATCGGCATCTCGACACATGCCGCCAATTCAGGCGAAACCGGCGGCGGAACAAGCCAGTCTTCCGTTGCCAACGGGAAAGGACTCATCAATAAATATTGTATAGACAAAAAGGAAGAAGTCAAAGCGGGGAAAATTGGGCCCGTTATCGGTTTTGAAAATGAGATATCGGTTATTTTCGAGATTTTTGGGCGAAAGACAAAATCCAACTTGCTTGTAACAGGAGAATCGGGGGTAGGAAAAACATCTCTTGTCAATGCGTTTGTCAAACAGCTTTCTGAGGGTCACGTACCTTCCTTTTTGAGTAATGCATCCGCCTATGAACTGGACTTGGCAAGTATCGGTTCTGACGCATCCTATAAAGGTGAACTGGAAGATCGCTTCAAGAACCTGTTGCGAGAAATCAAAGAGCAACCCAATGCAATTTTGATTATTGAGTCTATAGACAAGCTATTTGACAAACAAAATAGCCTGTATGGAGCTTCTTCCATTTTAAAGCAGGAATTGAATAAGGGCAATCTTCTGCTACTCTGTACCTCGTCCATTGACGGATATACCAAAAATATTGAAACAGACAAGGAGTTTGTGACCAAACTTGAAAAGATTACACTCGAAGAACCTAATGCCGACCTGTGTCTCCGCATTCTGAAAGGTGCATTGGGTACGTATTCCGAATATCACCATTTAGGTATAGGAGAACCTGTTATGGTGGATGCTGTCCGGCTGGCCAAGCGTTATCTGACGGAAAAGGCTTTGCCAGACTCTGCTTTCGACCTGATTGACCGCACAATGGCACTGGTAAAGACCATGAACGATATGTCTGCCAACGATATAGCCAGCCTACAGGCCGAGTTGGCGCAGCTAACGGAGCAGATTGGCGCTAAAGAGAATGGACAAATGATGATGGAGTTGGAATGGCTGCATTACAAACTGATCAACCAAATCAGTTGTATTTTGATGGCCCAACTGGATGCAGACGTTGATTTTGGCAAGATTGCTACTGCCCAGGAGCGGATTGATTATCTGACAAAGGTCTTAGACCAGCTCTCCCAATTGTGTCAGCAAAAGCGTACGGAACTTGACAGTTCGGATCTGTTCGCTGTAGTGGCCAAACAGACAGGTATCCCGTTGGGTAAGGTTCAGTCGAAAGAACGGGATCGTCTCATCAATGCTGAAGCCACACTGAAGAAACGTGTAGTCGGACAAGATCATGCTGTGAAAATTGTACTCGATGCTGTGTTTGAGTCCCGTTCGGGTCTGAATAAGAAAGGTCAACCTATGGGATCATTCTTCTTCCTCGGACCGACAGGAACCGGTAAGACTGAATTGTCCAAGGCCTTGGCTGCTTTTTTGTTCGAAGATGAATCCTCGCTTATCCGTTTTGATATGTCAGAATTCAAGGAAGAGCACTCCGTCGCATTGCTCTACGGAGCGCCTCCAGGATATGTAGGTTATGAAGAAGGAGGTCTGCTGGTAAACAAGATTCGCCAAAAGCCTTATTCTGTAGTGTTGTTCGACGAAATCGAGAAAGCACATAAATCTGTATTCGATCTGTTTCTCCAGATATTGGATGAAGGCAAACTTCATGATCGTCTGGGCCGTGTAGGCGATTTTTCGAACGCTTTGATTCTGTTCACCTCAAACATAGGCAGCCAGTTCATCGTCGATTCGTTCAACAAAGGTTCCATCCCTCAGAACAACGATTTGATGGACATTATGCAAAACTACTTCCGACCAGAATTTCTGGGACGCCTGACGGAAATTGTTCCTTTCTCTCCGATTACCGAAGAGACCGTTACCCGTATTTTCGACATACATCTGAAAGGTTTGCTGAAATTACTGGAAGAGCAGAACATTGAACTTTGTATTAGTCCGGAAGCAAAAAGGGACATTGCCATGATGGGGTTCAATCCACAATACGGTGCCCGTCCGGTCATAGGCATTATCCGTAAGGAACTGAGACACCCGCTTTCCAAACTGATCATTTCTGGAAAAATTAAATCAGGAGATACCGTTGAAGTACGAATGAAGGATGGAAAACCGGAATTTATGACTCTATAATATATAAGTAATGTATAAATTAAACTCATGATAACCCTATAAAAAACGAGAAACTTATGGCAATGAAAGAAAATTTCATCTCGATGGCTCCAGATGAAGAATCCAATGCGAAAGTCAATCCCATTGACAACAACAAGACGTTGATGATTGACCAGTATACATCGAATGTAGAACCGGGCGATCCTGAATTTGTAGAAGACATTCAGAATATCAACGATGCGTTTGCACATTTCAAGCCGTCCGTCGAAGTTGACTTTGTGGACGAAGAGGGCGGTTCGGTAAATGAAGTGCTCCATTTCAGTGAAATCCGCGATTTCGAAGCTCAGGGCGGTAAAGGCAGATTGGTAGCAAACAGTCAGTTTCTTTCAGGCGTGAAAAAAAAGATTGATACCAACAGCAAAATCCGTAAGAGTATCGAACAGAACAGAAAGCTGAGAGACATTCTTAAAGACAGTACGGCCAAAGAGGAATTGAAAGAGATGCTCCAGGCCATGCTCGAAGAATTGGAAAATAGTAAATAACCACTAAAAATATAATGTTATGCCAGAAGCAGAATTACAAAAAAGCAATACCGCATCACAGGGTGCTGGCGAAGTGAAGCAGACCCGGCAACCGGCACAATCCAAGGATATCTCGCAATTGTTGTCCGCATTCGGTGGTTTCAATGCCATTCGTGGCTTTATGCCCGATGCAGACAATTTGAACCCCGCGCGCAAGGCTGCCAAAGCTGTGTTCCTGTCGGACAAACGTTTTCAGGACAAACGGGAGAATCTGATTAACGATATCAAAGGTTGGCTTGAAATCCTCAATGAAGGACACGAAAGCGCGTCCGAGTTTGTAGATGCCTGCAAAGCCAAAGAAGATAAGTATACCAAACTTCTTAGCCAGGGCATCACTGATGCTCTCTATGCAACAGCTAATTTAGAACGCTCTTATCGGACTCTTGATAGCTTCTTCAAAAACGCCAATGCAGACAAAGTGAAAAATCTGCGCGTCATCAATGTATACAAAGACGATATTGCTGATAACGATTCGGGGTTTGCTCAAGAAGTAGATACCCTACTGCGCAACGGCTTTGATCGTCTAAGCCTGAAAGATTGTTATAGCTTGATGGTTGTTCCCGGCAATGTATTCCAAGACAAACCAACTTTGTTACAATGGGCCAAAATTGCCTTCAAATACAAAGTCATGCTGATCACTGATCATGCCGACGAATATTCATTTGATGACTTGCAAGCCAACACAGAAGGCTACCGCGACAGCGATATCGAACTGCAAAACGTTATTATGACCGCAAACTGGCTTGTTGGACGCGACTCTGAAAAGCTGTCTGAAGACGAAAAAGAAAGCCCCGCATTCTATATCTGCAGTTCAGGCGCATTGGCAGGAAAACTGTATGACGAAAGTGCCAATATGGCTCAAGGCGCTGGCGGAAAGAAATATGGTACACTCGATGGGGTGAAAGGTGTCAAGCTGGACTTGCTGAAATCTGAGATTGCGGCCCTGATGGATAACCAGGTTATTCCGATGGTTTACTCCGAAGGGCGCGTCATGGCATTCAACAACACCACCCTTTACAATGGTGACAATACCGCCATGAAAGAATACCCCATTGTCCGTGTATTCGACTGGGTCAAGAAAGTACTGATGAACTACGTACACGAAGTAGCTCTCGAAAACTGGGATCCCTATAATTCTCCCAAAAACTTGAAAGCAAAAATCCAGGCCTTCCTGAACGATTACAAGGGCTACGGCAACTTGTTCCAGAATTATGAAATCAAAGAGCCGACACAGGATCCGGTAACCAAGCGTATCACATGTGATATCAGTCTGACTCCTTTCTATTCAGCCAAGAATTTTATCATTAAGGTATCGGCAGACAAGAAGGATAAAGACGCTCAGATGGTATAATATAATCAAATTCTTTCATATTTCAAAAACGTATAATTATGGCAAAGACACCAGTTAAATTAGAAGTTGATGGCTACAAAGAACGAGAAGTTATGATGGTTAAATACGAATTTGACCAGGCTACTGACGTAGAAGGCCAGATGTCGGGTATTCCCCGTGGAGGTAAAATCAACATCCGTGTAAAAGCTCTTAATGACGGAACCCCCGATTTATTGGCATGGATGATCGAACGGAACCTACCCAAAAACGGTGTTATCACTTTCCTGGAAACAAAAACCGGTAAGAACATGAAGACTATCAAGTTCACCAACGGTTATTGTGTAAACTTCGAGGAAAAATGGGAAGACAAAAAAGGTCATTTCGAGGAAATCGAAATCACCTGTCAAAAGATTGAATTCGAGTCTGTCGTTTTTGAAAACGACTGGGCTTAAGTTCTGAACATGATGTCTAATTAAAAAACAGAAACACTATGGCAGAAAACATAACTCCGGTACAATTATCGGTAAAAGATTTCGAGACCCGTGAAGTCATGATGATTGACTACACTTTCTCACAGACGACCGACCGTGAAGGCCAAATCTCCGGTATTCCCAGAGGTGGCCGTATTGACATCCGTGTCAAAGCTATGAACGACGGCAATAACCAGTTGCTGCAATGGATGCTGTCACCCAACGATCCGCGTGACATCAAGATTACCTTCTACAACACCATTGATGGTTCTACGATGAAGGAACTGGAAGGTACAGGATGTTACTGCGTGCACTACCTGGAAAAATGGGAAGATGGCGAGGAACACTTCGAACAACTGCAAATCGTTTGCCAGGAGCTGAAGAACGGTCCCGTTGACTTCCAGAACCCTTGGAAGTAAAATTTGTAGCCGCCAGTCGGCGGCATCCTATCGCCTCCCCGACATTTTTTGTCGGGGAGATAAAGTAAAAAAACACGAAGTAATAAACATCCCGTTATGTCTTTATTTGCTAACTTATATTTGGGGGATAACACCTCTGACACTTATACCAACGCGTATCGGGTGGTCCAATGCGAGGTTAAAGTATCGAGGCATCACAATTCCTATACGCCCGACGGTAATCCGCGGTGCGACCAACTTATTCTGTCGGTCATTGCCCCCAACAAAGACGACCTCATGCTGTTTGAATGGTACATCGACCAGACTTCATTGTCCGGCAAAGTCGTAGTCGATCTGACCAACCAATCTGCCAAATACGACATAACGACACGAACCTTCAAGTTTGAGGATGCCAAATGCTTTTCGATAGACGAAACCTATAATATCAGCGACACCAACCGCCATCAACTTAAACTGGGCATTATGGTGAAGAAGCTGGAGATTGACGAGACTGAATTCCAATAAAGCAAACCCCTCAAATTAAGACCTTCTATGCAAAACATCTCAAACTATCTCAAGGCCACTCTCTTTTTTGATGACATCCGTACAACCAAAGTCAAAAGAGAGCAAGGCTTCACGCTGCAACAATTCCACTACGAATGTGCCAGAAAAAGGAATGACAGGGGAATGCCTTACGGCCCTACCCAGACTACCATCCTGCAACTCCAAATCAAATCCTTGCCGGACGGCTACTTGAAACAAATATACAAACGACTGGACGAGCATACCGAATCGTGCTTCTCGATCGTTTTCAATGCAACCTTCCGTACAGACGAAGGAGAAAATACATTGAGCGACTATGACTGCGGATTGGTCGTAACTGGCTACGCCATCAGTGTAGACGAAGTCTTTGGCGCTTCTCATCCTGAAACTTCACCCTTCTTTTCCGAAGAGGAAGAAGAAAATGCCAACCTGATGATGACCAGCATCAGACTGCTGACCAAATCAATTACCTACATCGGTAGCGACAGCTATCAAAAGCAACTTTATATCAACTTCTAATCTTAACAGTAGAACATCATGGCTTCCTATACTTTAACAATCTACGACGTTCCACAAGAAAATAAAAATATCGAATTGAGTTATAACTCAAACGATGGACATTCAGCAGGATCTACAACCATAGAGAATACTACATGGACTTTCACGCTCCAAAATTTGAGCTACTCGAAAGCCATTTACAAACCGGGAGAACTTATCTTCAAGTTGCAAATTACAGGGTGTAGCGGTGTTAATGCTATTTACAGCACATTCAAAGGAAAAAAAATCGAATTAACAGCCCAAGCCGACAATAAGAGTAGCAGCATTGCAAAAGACTATTACATTTTCGGCATACAAATCGAGAAAAAAGGAAACGTTTATTATGCTACGTTCCAGGCCTACGATCCGTTCAAGTTCCTTACACTGGATAAGTATTGCAAAGCCTATACAGGTAAAAAAATCATTCAGGATATTTTTCTGAACGAAGAGCTTTGGCCTAATAATATAACAGATAAAAATTTAAAAGGCATCTCCATAGAAGATATTGACGCTACCCAAAAAAAAATCGAAGAACTTAATGATCAGATTAAAAAAGAAACAGATACTAAAAAGAAAGAAGAATTAGAGAAACAGAAAAACAAAGAAGAAAAAAATCTAGTAGAAAAAAAAGGACAATTTATTATCATACCGAAGGCTAGGTACTTAACTTATAAAATGGAGTCGGAAACCAAAGAATTTATCCAGCCCTACCTCGTGCAATACAACGAAAGTTTCTTCGATTTTCTGGTCAGAGTCAGCAATCGATGCGGAGAATTTCTCTACTACGAGGACGGATATTTCAATATCGGGTGGAATAAAAAGACTAAAAAAGATAAGGATGATAAAGAACATGATGACATAACACCCATTACGGAGTATGTTTCCGTCAATTTTTCTGATGAAACAGTTACTGCTTGGAAAGAAAACTATATCGTAAGCAGTTATCATAATTATTCCCTCACGGAAAATAAGATAGAACGTTTTCCCTCTTTACTGCCACTTGATGAAGAAAAGCTACGAACGAAGTATGGAGAAGGTTACATTATTCAGGAAGAGGAGGAAGGTAAAATAACGGTAACCTATAAAATTAATAATTCAGGAGAATTAAGAACGGAAAAAGGTATAAAAAGGAGTGCTTACGAAGTGAACGTTTCTGATTTACAATTTCAGAATTCCCACCTAGCCTCCGATGAAAACTTGGTTTCCCTTCCTCCCAAAGATAAATACACCAAATGGGAAGATTTTGCCCTGTGGCCAGGATATTTTTTTATTAACGCTGTTACTGACATCGTTAATTCGGCCGATATAATTGAAGCAACAAAGAACTTAATCTCTGATACGGGAATAACCATACTGAACTGTAGTTTGTCTGCCAAAGCGGCCAATGACGACTATGAAGACAAAAATTTTAAAAAGGGGACCTATACAAACGACAGAAAAAAGGGCGATCGCATCCATCCGTTCAGTACATCAGAGGAGAATATGAACACCACTTTAAGCAGCTACGTCACCTTCAGCCTGGAATTTTATGAAGCCATCCGCAAGGGAATAGAAGCGAACGAACGGTCACGTATCCAAATTGCATTGGGCGACCATTTCTACCCCCTCACGCTGGGCTGCTTGATAGAGTTGGACGGAAAGAAATACATCGTTGTCCAGATGAACGGCTGCGCCAACAGCGGTGCAGAGACCCTCGACATCGAGGCCATCCCATACGATCAGCTCGTATTCCCCCCTGCCGCTCCTGTCGCCCCTATCCGTGAGGCCAAAGCCCAACGGGCCTTCATCACGCATAATGCAGACCCGTTGAAGATGAACCGTGTAAGGGTGCGCTATCCGTGGCAAAGCCAAACAGAAGACCCCACACCGTGGATCCGCATTGCCCTCCCCATGGCTTCGGACGGCAGCGGCTTCAACTTCCTTCCCCAGATAGACGACGAAGCCATTATCAACTACGAGAACGGAAATATTGAGAAGCCTTACGTAGAAGGCATGCTCTATACAAGGGCAGAAAAAGAAAACGAATCACCGGTCCCATATGCCCACAAGAAAGACAAAGCCCGCGTCATCTCGTCCGTAAACGGTCATTCCATCATTTTCTCCGACCCATCAGCCAGTTCAGACGCTTTTAATTCATTGTCCCCATTGATGAGCACCATTAAAAGTTTCTGCCCAACCGGTTTTATCAAAACAGAACTTAGTTTACGTGACCATAAAGTGGATATTTTCCCAGATTCTTTCAAGAAAGCGATGGGAGGCATCGAGTTTACCGACGAACACGGACTGTACTCCATATCCATGTCATCGGACAAACGTGCCATCTCCATCGACAGCCCTTTGGGCAAAGTAAATATCAGCGCCTTTACAGGTATCACCATCAGTGCGCCCAACGGGAATGTCCGTATCGAGGGCAAGAACATCGATATCGTGGCGGGTAATAACCTGTCCATTTCTTCCGGAAACAATATCGCATCCCACTTTTGGCCTGTTTATCGTGATAAAAGTCTTGGAGAAAGTATTTTCGATTCCCTTAAGGATGCAGGTAAAACAATAATTTCTAAACTTGAGATAATTGACATGAATTTAATACGTACTGCATTCGAAACTTTCGTACGTCCTTGTGGCGGTACTATGCTTATCAAGTCGAACAGGTACCTGTGTTTTGAAGCCGGCAAGGGAGAGACTCAAATTGCCGGACATCAACAATTTGGAATGGGTACTGCATGGAAGTCATTAATCAAACCAGACCAAATAATGGAGGTAACAATCCCATATCAAAATACTGATGTGGCATCAAACAGAATACCAATATATATCAACAACTTCATCCAGGCTATTAATACAGCAACTGCTTTATTCAATATAATTAACCAATCATTATCCACTGCGAAAACGGCTTATGAAACTGCCTATGCTGCAATTACAAGAATTAATAATTATAATACGTATATAGAGGGTAATCTTCAGGATTTCAACACTCTCTATCCTAATAATATAGATGGATTTAATGAACTTACGGCACAACATCCTCAGAATAATGAGGTAGCCCAAGATTTCCAAACAATTGCGACTCAATTATTCAACTTGAACAAAAGCGCTATAAAAATAAAAAAAGAGAACTTAACAGAAAACAAAATATGGGATAAATTTTGCACCGAAATCATTCAAGACCCGGTTCTCAAAAGTATAATAACTACTCTTAGAAGTGAAATAATGAAAGATGGTGTATTTAACGATTTCACAACTCAACGTCGCATTATTGGACAAGCAGTTCAAATTGCACATAATATTGCTTCAGTAAACAAACGAAAAATAACATATGAGGTTTTAAAGCAACTTATACAAAAGCAACCAGATGCAAAAACAAATACAAAAAAGATAGGCAATTTACCACAACAAGAACCTAATTTTGATGATGCCAACTGGGCAAATTTCTGCAATTCAATAACTTATGAAGTATTTGAACCTGATACTAGAAAAAGGACGAAAGTCAAGAACTTTTTAAAACCCATGGGAATAACTTTAGCGAAATATTTTACTGGATATAAAAAACTCGAAGGAATACTCGACCAATACATATGGGATACCCATGAAGATACAGGGAAAATTCTATTTTCTGATCAGGAAGGTGAAACCCTTAATTTCCATAACAAAGAAATCCACTATTACAAAAAATCAGAAACTGACCCTCTCATTCCATTAATAGATATACTCAAAGGAATACAGTAACAACAAGCAGTATCAAGTATGAGAACAATCGCAGAACAATTCAAATACTGGCAGGAGGCTCTGGACGATTTCCAGAAGAACGTGGAAAAAGACCTGGATGAAATCCGACGCTATAAAAGCGAAGTCCAGCAGATGAAAATCGACCTTATAGACCATCTGGAGAAAGGACGGTATGTCCGCGACGACCAGCGTGTCATCATCTCCGCTCCGGAAATCATCATCGGTAATGTCGATAAGAGCGGAACGCTGTGCGGCAGCAATTCCAGGATTATTCTCCGGGGAACAAACATCTCTCTGGACGGCGTAGGTGCAGGCGCTTCCAGTGTGGGAAGCATTGTGAGCCGTGCCGCAAGCATCCGCCAAATCGCGGTAGATCCGGGAATGGACGGACAGGAGAATGTGGCAAAAGGAATTTCAGAGATTGTCTCGCAAGCCCGGAATGTCATCATCCGAAGCGAAAAGCAGGCTAATGATGTCTTTCCGACGTATGGTCTTAGCGGCACCGACGGCGGCATCACCCTCTCTACCGACGGACAAATCAGCCTGAACGCGACACTCCCCTGCGAAACGCTCAAAGAAAGACTGGAACAAGAAGAGGCAGCGCTGACCACGCAAACCAATGACCTCAAGAAGGAAGCGAGCCAGGCCAAGTCGGAAGTGTCGTCGCTCATCTCGCAAATAGACAAGCTGTTCGACCAGGACCTTATGAACCTGGACGAAACAATGACCCGAACGAACTACATGGACATCGAGGAACTGCACGAGGAAATCCGGAACATATCCGGCACCATCTACACCTCGATGACCCGTTACTTCAACGTCCTCTCCCGCCTTGCCGAGGCGAACCGCCAATTGAACAGCATCAAGGAGCAGAAAGAGGCGGCAGGCCGGTTGCAGTCTTCGTTCAAAGAGAAAAGTACCGATACCTTCATCTCGCTCCGCTCCGAAAGCATCAGCCTCACCTCGACCGACGGCGACGGCAACCTGCGCACCAACGACGACGCGGGCATCGGACTGGCAGGCAAGGAAATCAGCCTTACCTCCTACGGCAACGACGGTGCCCTGATCAAGGACAGCAGCATCTATATGGGCTCGCAGGACGTGGAAATCAATACCGCCAACCCCAAGATAGCGGACAAGAACACCGACCTGCCGGCTGAAGGCAGCGTACGCGTCGTCTCGAAGGCAATCCAAGTAGAAGCCGTGGACTACGAGACGAAGGACGACAAGACCGAAGAAAAGAGCCTGACCCAAGAAGGCTCGTTCACCCTGCGCGCCGAGAAAATCAACCTCAACGCCACCGACACCGAAGGCAAGGCTACCGGAACGATTGCCGCCAACGCCAAGACGGTGGAAGTGAAGGCAATGGACGTGGATAAGGAGAAGCGCACCGACAAGGAACTGGCCGCAGGCAGCAGCCTGCTCCTGCTGGCAGAAAAAGTCTATGCGGGAGCAAGGGACAAGAAGGCGCGGAGCAAGAGTGTGCAGGTGGCCTCGGACAAGGTGGGCCTCTTCGGCGACACTACCGTCGAGTTGCAACAGGACGGCAAGGCCATCCTGCAACTGAGCGGCGGCGACGCCGCGCTCTCCGGCAGCAAGACTACCCTCTACGGCGAGATGACGTCGCAAGGCAAGACGACGTTCAAGTCCGACGTCACCGCCGGAACGGTCGAGATGAAGAACCTGAAGGTGGATTCGTCGTTCAAGACCCCCTACACCACCGAAGGCATCTCCGTGCCCGGCGCGCCGTCTACCGCCAAGCTGAGTGCGAAACTGAGTGAAGAAGAACTGAAATCGAACAACGGATAAAAACGGAAAGATTATGGCAAAATATGTTTGTATGGGCGCCACGCTGAAGTGCACGTTCGGCATGGCTCCCTCCTCGCTGATGGTAACGGTCCCCCTGCGACCGATGATCCAGAACAAGCCGAAAGCCACCATCATGGACTTCGCCCCGATGGTCAACATCCTGCCCTTCGGCATGTGCCAGTCACTGAGCAACCCCACGGTGGCCTCCGCCACCTCGGCAGCAATGGGCGTCCTGACGCCCATGCCCTGCATTCCGGTAATCGTGGCTCCCTGGGCGCCGGGCGGCAAGCAACTGATTACCAACATACCGGCCCTGCTGGACAACTGCAAGCTGATGTGTGCCTACGGCGGCAGCATCTCCATCAACATGCCCGGCCATACGTGCGACTCGCAGGGGAAATAATCCCCTGCCCGCCGTTACAGGCCAGGCACTTTTATTCTTCGCCGGTAAACTGGCTCAGGTCCAACTTCAAGCCTTTGTCTTCGCCACGAGCGGCCTGACGCTCGCTCTCGGCCTGTTCAGCCTCGGCCTTCTTCTTCAGATAATCCTGATAAGCCTCCTCTATCTGCTTTTCCTTCTCCTCGCGATAGGACTTGCATAGATCCTTCATCTGGTCATACACCTTCTGGAGTTCCTCCTTCGCCTCGTCCATTTCCTCGGGCTTGGCACCGGCCAGTTGCTTGGCGATCTTCGCGCCATACGCGGCATTTACCGCATCAATCTTGGCCGTCATCTCCTCGTAAATGGTCTTCACGTAATCCATGCCCGCATCGTGCCGGTCGTCGTTCACTTCGGGCATCGTGCACAGGACGTACCGATCCTCTTCTCCGTCCGAGGATTCCTCCTCTCCGCTCTCTTCGCCGTCCTCGTCCATCGGTTTCTGTTTGATCTTATAGTCGGGATGTGCCTGGGCCACAGCCTTGCAGATGGCAAACAGGTAATCCTGCTCCTTGGGAATCAAGGCGAACTGATCGTCCTGGGGTAACGCCACATCGGCCACGTCTTCCAGATTCATCCGTTCACCGCCCACTTCGACTTCGACCGTCAGGAGGGCGGCCGGCTCGGCCTTCACACCGAAATGCATGAACTGATAGTTCATATACACCGCATATCCGTTCATTTTCTGCTGGGCTTCCTGCAACAGCTTGTACACAGTCATTCTCATCTGTTTTCCTTTTGGTTATTTATTATTTCAGTTTCAATTTCACGTTCACAATGTCATTTCCCTTCAGGCGGATGAGTGTCTCGGCTGCTTTACGCCCTTTTACCAGCCGGACTCGGTAGGTGCGGTCGGCCGGCAGATTGCGCAGTACGCAAGGTGCCGGGCCCGCCACGAGGCCGTTCAGGAAGACGGTCGCATCCACCTCGTCGCACGACACGTTCAGCAGTCCGTAATCGGCCAAAGGCGAAATGAGGTTCAGCTCCACGTTTTTCCCCGCATCGACCCAGAAGAAGTCGGTGCGTGAGTCCAGTCCCTCCTTTTTTGAACTGACGGCATAAAAGCCCGGAGCCAGCTTTCCCCGCCATTCGCCATGTGCCACCCGCTCTCGGTTGAGCCAGATTTCAGTGTCGGCATCGAAGGCGGTAATATGCACGTCGGCCCATTGTTCCGGCTGTATCTGAAGGCTGTCCGAAGCCAAGGAATCTGCCAAATCCTCATTTGGGAACCCAAGCGTCTCTATAGTCTGTCCTGGCTGCGGGAACGGACGTAACTTGATGCCATGCAGGTCGATCACCTTACGCTCTGCGTTGGCCAACTTCAGCCACTGTTCGTAGTAGAGCGAATCGCCTTGGTCGACGGTCAGACGATATCGACCGGGCATCAGACGGGATGTCTCGATGCGCTGCATCCCCAAGGGCTGCCCGTCCAAGCAGATGCGGGCATCGGGCCAGTCGGTCTCCACGGTCAGATAGGCGTAAAAAGGCTGCAACACGTAACGTTTCTCAAAGCGAACAGAGTCTGTCAGTTCGATGGTATCATTCAAGGTCTGGTAGAAAGGCGACTCAATACGGCAAGCATGCCGGCCCAGTGGCAAGTAAAGGGGAAGGGTGCCGTCCAAAAGAGGATGGATAACGGTATCTACATAGACGATGGCATGTTCGGGCACCGTCGAAATCAGCGCCCACTGCTTCTGCTGACGGAACTCTTTCTCCAGACTTTCAGTATGGAGATAGGCATGATAGTGCTTTTTCTTTTTCAGCACGCCGTCGGGCACCTTCCAAACCAACTGCCCGTAATCCGGATGCTTGACGGTGAGGAAAGCGGTGCGATGAGGCAGGGTCAGGGTGACCATTCCCTCCCCCTCGGCAGCAGGCACAGGCACGTCGCCCACAAAGAACTGGAAGCCTTTCTCGTTGGTGAAAAAGTCCAGCAGAGCCTGCCGCTTGTCGGTGGCAAAGGGCGCCTTCCGCAGGAACGGCTTCCTGTAGCGTCCAAAATCCTCGACGTGCATCCGCTGGGCCATCACGGGAAAGGCCGTCACGCACCATAAAAGTATGATCCACCCGTATCTCATGCCTACTGTTTCTGAAATCATGCCTTGCAAACATACGGAAAAATAACGGAATAACCGACGCTGCTCTCCGATTTTCTTTACAAAGCATCGGCATTATACCTGCGCCAAATGCCACTTTATGCGCATAACTATGGACTTTAGGCTTCTCAAGTAGGTAGTCAGCAAGCTGAAGAGGGCAATTTCCAGGCTGGGGAAAGCAGTCGTTTGTCCAGCTTAAAGCGGTCGTTTGTCCAGCTTAAAGCATCGCTTTGTCCAGCTTAAACCATTGCTTTGTCCAGCTTAAAACTTCGCTTTGAAGATGTCCCTTCCCTTTCAACCATAGGCAAATATTCTTACCCGTTTATCCTTCATCATTTCACAATGACGGTAACCGACTGCAAACAAGGGAATTGCAGTGAAACATACCGGTTTCACGTGAAAGCAAACGATACTTTACCAGGTGAAGGCAACGACCCTCACGCGGAGGCGAACACCGTCCACCGCATGTTTCACAAGAAACCACTAATATACACCGCATTACGGTGAAATTTCACAAAGGGAAACGGAAATCGGGGCGTGAAAGGAAGCTTTTACAGGCTTTCATCCAAAAATTGTCCCATTCGTTTGGGGGCTTTCCCGAATATTTGCTACATTTGAGCAGCCAAACGACAGAAAGCATCTTGCAATGAAAGAAAACGACCCGATACCGACCTTAGCTCCCACATGGGGCGCGGACGTGTTTCCGCTGCTCTCCTGGTTCAGACAGGAGCGGCTGAAGCAGGCCAACGTCATGGTGGTGGGCTGCGGCGCGCTGGGCAACGAGGTGCTGAAGAACCTGGCCCTGTTCGGCGTGGAGCATCTGGTCGTCGTGGACTTCGACACCATCGAGCCGTCTAACCTGACCCGCTCCATCCTCTTCAGCCGGGCCGACGCCGAAACACGCCGCCACAAGGCAACGGTAGCGGCAGAACGCCTCCGCGACATCAATCCCGCCATCCACGTACTGCCCCTTGTGGGCGACATCTGCCACGACGTGGGGCTGGGCCTGCTGCGACGGATGGATGTCGTGGTGGGATGTGTGGACAACCGCTGGGCGCGCTACTGCCTGAACCGCCTGTGCATGCGTGCCGGTGTGCCCTGGGTGGACGGAGGCATCGACGGACTGGAAGGCACGGCGCGGGTATTCGTGCCCGGCAAGAACTGCTACGCCTGCAACTTGGGGCCCGAAGCGCTGAAAGACTTGTCGTACCGCCTGTCGTGCAGCGCGGCCATCCGACGGAACGAAGAAGCGGGCCGCGTGCCGACCACGCCGGTCATCGCCTCCATCATCGGTGCCGTGCAGGCACAGGAGGCCGTCAAGCTGCTGCACCCGGACGAATTGGCCGACGGAGAGCTGACCTCGCTGTGCGGCAAGATGCTTTACTACGAAGGCCAACACCTGGCCGCACGCATTGCGAACTTTGCGGGCTACGACGACGACTGCCCCGTGCACGAACGATGGGAGCCGGTGGAAAAGGCAGACCTCACGACCGACCGGCCGATTGGCGAGGCACTGGACAGCCTGGCCGGGAAACTGGGATGCCGGGACCCGGAAATTGTACTCAGGGACCACTGCTTCGTGGACTACCTGACCGTACGGAAAGACGAGCGGAGGGTGGCCACCCTGCTGCCCGACTATGCCATCGCCCGCTTTCTGGAAGAAGAACCCTCGCTGCGACACCTTCCTTTCCACGCCCTGTACCAACACGAGATAAAAACCGTCGGCAAGGATTTTCCCTACCCGGAGCTGACGCTGGCACAGGTCGGCATCCCGCCGTGGAGCGTCCTGCACGTACGCACGGAAGACGGCAGCCGCTACGTGGAACTGGCCGACGAACGGAATTACGCAACCTTCTTATTTCAAAACAGACAGGCATGATGAACGAAACAGACCTATATGACATCAGTGCGGAATATATGCTGAATTACCTCTACCCTGACTGCACAGACCAATGGCAGGCGGATTGCTCCGGAACGTTCTATCGGAACTACAGCCCGGACATCCTGTCGCTCGAGGAAGAGAGACAGACGGTACGCCTGGCCCGTGACAGCTTCCTCCGGTTGCTTCCCCAAGGAGTCATTGCCCCCGACAATGCCCTGAAAGGAAAAGATTTCGAACAGAAATACGAACAACTCAAGAAGAAAGAGGAACTCCTGAAAGACCTTTTCCGGCCTGTGGACACACTGAACTTCAGGTTCCGCCTCCGCATCGGGAAAGAGGCGGAAGAACTGTCGGGCGGGAAACTAGCCCTGCTACTGAAACGGTATTTCGGCTACGACCTAGAGAAGGAAGAAAATCCATACATCCGGAAAACGGCACCGCTGCTGCCGCTCGTCAGTCACCTGCGCGCCGACTTCGGCTTTCTGCACACCCTGCTGAAGAGTCTGTTCGGCTGCCCCGTGAAGATGACAACCGGACGATATACATGGGACGAAGGCAACGGCTATTCACAACCCGCCGTCAGCTACCACCTGCTTGTCCCCGACCTGACTACCGAGGCATACAACGAACTGAAACAGGCAATAGATCCGTTTGCCGACTTTATCCGCGAATGGTTCATCCCCTTCGACACGCATTGTACCATAGCCGTCAAGCACCACGGCCATCCCTTTGTTCTGGGCAACACCCTGACACTGGACTACAACACCGAGACATCAACCCAGCATATTGACACTAACAGGAATCCATTATGAACATCAATTCAAGAATAGACTGGAAAGCCGGCATGGCCATCACCGCCCAAACCTTCCTGGAGTTGGACGAAAACCTGCGCCACAGGCAACAGGCGGCCACCCGAGCCGTCAACGGAAACGAATTCGGCCTCATCCCCTTCGCCGAGTTCGACAACCGAGGTGGTTTCGTCCGCAACAAACTGGAAATAGAACGTCTGGCCTGCATGGCCCTTCTCCCTTCCGGAAAAATCCTGCACATCGATGAGAAGGTCGTAGTGACCGTCCCGCTGGTGTATGGCAACGAATACTACCTGGCCTGCGGTTTCGGAGAAAAGGATCTGGAATTTGACGTCAAGGAAGTACCCTTTGTACGGCCGGAATACACCTACGGCATCTACCCTCTGAGCGAACTGGAAGGAACAGACCTCTTCCCGGTCATGAAGTTCAAGGTCAACGAGGGTGTCTTTGCCATCGACGAATCCTATATCCCGCCCAGCCTGTACCTTTCGTCCGACAGCCGTTTCCAGGCCTATCTGGAACAACTTACGGAAAAGACCCGCACGCTGGCCGAGCATCCGAACCTGGAGTCCGGCGAAGGAAAACGCGCCTTCCAGCGCTACGCCTATCTGCTAAAGAGCTATGACGCCCAAGGCAGAACACGCCCCTTCATCCAACTGACCTATGAAATAGCCCAGGCCGCCGACTACTACATCGTTGCGCCCCACACCGAGGCACCGACGACCATCCCAACCTATTCGGGATACGACATCGCAAGCTGGCTAGAGTGGCTGGACGGCTACCTGCACAATGCGGCAAGTATCCTTGACAAGGTCGTTCTGGAGGACCATTCCATCGACTTCGACGAACTGAAAGCACAAATCAAGGCGGAACTGTACGAGCAACTGCGCCCCGAACTGTACGAACAACTTTACGCCGAACTCAAGGAACGGATCTATGCCGAAATTTCCGAAGACCTGACCATCCGCCTGACCGACTACATGAACCAACAGCTCAAGACCGAGCTGCACGACCTGTTGTCGGGCGAATTGTCAGAGGAACTGTACGAAAGACTATACAAAATCCTGTATGAAAGCCTGTACAACGCCTTGTATGTCCCGACGGAAGAAAAAGAGGAAGAAGAGTTTACACCTTTAATTTAATAAATTACCTATGAGCGTCCTACTACCCTTACAAGTGACAGACGGCCGGCTGGCCGGTTCCCCCAAACCGCAACCGGCCATCGACGCGTTCATCGAGCTGCTGTTGAGCACGCCGTGCGGAGGCTGTGTGGCAGATCCGGAATTCGGGTTTATCTTCAACAACCTGAAGTTCGAAATCTTCAACGAGAAGGAAGGGGTCATTTATGACTCAGCACCTCAGGACGGTCCATATGCAAAATTATATGACAAAAAGGTGTCGGGGAATTCCCAAAACATCAACACATTCGCAGTGGACCTGAAAAAAGCCATCGAGCAATATGAGAGAAGACTGACCGGCGTTTCCGTCTCCATGACCTACCTCAAAAGCCAAAAGATGATCCAAATCATCGTCGAAGGGTTGTTGACGGAAACCAACGAACCATACAAGTACACCACCAGCATCAACCTCTGGAACTAACGACCTTCAGGGAACATCCCGACCAAAACTAAAATGAAACAGAAATGAAGCAGACGATATTCAACACACGCCAAAGGGCAGAAGAAATCATCAAGGAAGCCATTGCCGTCTGGGGACAAAGCACCAACAGCGAACATCTGGAAGGGATTGAGCAAGATCCGGTTTTCTCGCTGTTTCTGACAGCACTGGCCTATCAGGCCAACGAAATCGACAACGAAATCGAACAGCTCAAAGCCGAAATTCTTTATGAGCTGGAACAAATGCTCGTTCCCTACGAACGGACTCACGCACTCCCAGCAACGGCTGCCGTAGAAGTGACACCCAGTGAAAGCATCTCAATCCAGACACTGGACCACCGAACGGTCTTTTCCCTTCAGGGCACATCGTTCACATTTATTCCACTTCTCAGTACACGGGTGTTCAACTGCAAAATATCCTCGATAGTCCGTATGGACAACCGCCGCTGGAAAGTGGGTCTGCAATTCAAGGAACCGGTCAACAACCTGTCTGGCATGACCTTCCTAATCGGCAATCCTCATTTCCAAGATTTGAAGGTTTTTGCCAACGGGCACCCGCTTCCGCTTATCAAGCCGTGGGATTACGCCGATTTGCCCTTGGACAGTTGCTTCTCGCTGGAAAACCTGCTCTACAATGAATCACCCATTTTCCAACCACGCCACATCTGGTTTGACCTTTTTGCGAGACAGAACGTACGGCTATTTGCAATAGATACTTACAAGACTCCGTCGGCCACATCCCTATCAAACGAAAGATTGGAACTGGTTTTCGAATTCTTTGGCATTGACGACCAGTTCTTGTTTGACAAGGAACTGTTGTCTTTGAACTGTACCATCCTGGCCAATGCCTCCATAGCATCTGCCAATCTTTCGTCCAGTTCTCCCATCACGCGCCTAAACGGGGCGAACGATTTTTCAACATACTGGCAATTCCTGCACCTGATCCGACCTGCAGATACACAGATGTTCAAAGAGGAACCCATTGAAATCCGTAAGATGACAGCCAGTCGGTTCAATCCCGAACATCTGGTCAAATTGGCTAGCACGCTCATCAACCGCTTCTCCTCCGATTACTATGCTTTCCAGGGCATCGACACCCTCCGGGAAGGGAACTTCATGGACAGCTTCTACTCTTTGTTGAAAAAGATGTCGGAAGGACTGGCCAAGACCCCGAACATTTATACACCGTCTCTCTATCTGATGTTCAAGAACGACAACGGTTCCCGTCCCAAAGACAAAAGTCTCCATATAGACTATCTGGTCACTAACGGTAGTGCCGTCAATGGCTTATTGAACAACAAAAGCCGTTTCAATATCCTGGCAAATGGTTTCTTCGCAGATGTCAAACTGGTTGCCGAACCTATGCCTGGCTTTGACGAGGTGCAGAATATGGATGCTGAAAACCTGCTCGCGCGCTACTACCTGACCACCAACGACCGAATTGTGACACCAGCCGATATCAAGATCTTATGCTATAACGAGCTGGGTACGCGCTTTGGCATCACAAACGACATGATAACAGGCATAAGGGTCAGAAACAACCGCCACACAGAACGCTACCATTGCGGACTGGAGACTCAGGTTTACATATCCTTGAAAAACGATCCCTACATCAAACGAAATTTTCTGGAGAAAATACCGATGACCGAAATGTTGTTGCAAAAAATGATTGAAGTACGAAGCACCAACATCCTGCCGGTTCAAGTAAGCATCGAGATCAGTTAGGAAGGCGATTGGGAAAAATCCTGATAAGTAGAACTATTGAGAACTCTTAATTTATTATTTTTGCAATCAAACAAAGACGTAACAATGGAAGATTTTTTTTTAGACATCGTATATAAAGACAAAAAAGTAAGGTTCCGTATCATGAACCCACAGGCTCCCTTGAGTACCCTGATGAATAATTTGCGTCATGCCATCGGGAAAGACGGACGGCTTATCTTCGATTTTCCATCGATAGACCCGACAGGGGCCCCTTTAGACTATTTCTTCGGGAAAGAGGACACAGCGACTCACGAAACACGCGTACTCAGGCCTAGGATAGGAAAAACAGACCAGACATTGGCGGATTACAACGTCAACAATGGGGATACTGTTTTTCTAATTCCTGATCCCTTCCCCGGATAAAGAATCATACACCCTAACAAAATTCAGTATGCGAACATATCCCATGAATTGGCAAGAGTACTCTTCTCAACAATTGAATGGAAGAAATCGGAGACTGCTCCATGAATGGAGCCAACTGGATCGTGCCCTTGAACGACGAAATGAAATGGAGTATCAAGTTATCAGACGTAATGAGCAAGGCCTGCCCACAATGTATCTGATAACCTACCATATCCGCTCCATTTGCAGTGTAGAACAACTTGAACGGTTGAACGAGCCAGGTATAGTCAACAAACCCATTTTCGCTTCAACCTTTCTCATGCGTATCTACCTGCCCGAGAATTACCCTTGTGTGGATGCGCCTGCCGAATTTTATTTCTTGGCTTACGATAAAGAAGGCCAAACAATCCCTCATCCATGGCATCCCAACATACGATATTTCGGAGATTTTGCGGGAAGGGTATGCCTGAATAGTCCTGACACTTACTCCAGCCTGGCTTGGTGTGTAGAGCGAATTGGACACTATCTGACTTATGACCGTTATCATGCCATTCAAGAACCTCCCTATCCGGAAGACTTGAAAGTGGCAGAATGGGTAATCAAACAAGGAGAGCCTCAAGGATGGGTTTATTTCGATCAGCAACCCGCTTTAAAATAAGGCAATAGAATAAGTATTTTCAATTTAAATTCGTATTTTTGTCCATACATTTAAATGCTGAAACATGAAATCCCTGAATAATGTCATATATGTTCTCATCCTATTGTGCTTCAGCTGTAACCTGAAAGCACAAACAGTCAAGCAAATAGAAGTGGCTGGAAATGCCCCATACGTAGATCACATCTCACTTCTACCGGGAACAACCGACATGGATCTTCTGGTAAAGATTAGTTTCAACGAGCCGAAAAACAGCCTTACTGTTCACCTGATATCCTATCGGAAACTGTTTGTTTTCCAAAGCGATGTACGCTATTCGCATGTAGTACGCTTTCATAAGCTTAGGCCCAACAGGCTACCTTATGTGGTGGAATCGGATGAAAAAGCGAGATATAAGATGATGAAACCCTTGAGAAAATCCATCAAACCCAAAAGAAAGCACATCTTCAGGCAGTGGATTGAGTATGAGGGGCTTCAGCCACAGCCGACCGAATACAAGATGGTGAACGACTACATTGAACAAACATTCGACATTCTTCATGAAATGGCCGATGTATCTATCACGCTAAGAGATATACTCGTCATGAGCGAACGAACAAGTCGAAAGAAGATTAAATACGACCTTTTTTCCCAAACGGACTTGAACCGCAAATACAACATTTCTATCAAAAGAGATCCTTGTTTCGGAAAAGAAGAGGAGATAGAGGCTGCTGCAAACCTGGTCAAAAGCATCAAAGAGGGATATGCCACACTTGACCAAAAATTCGGCCTGCACTCCAACCTGAAGGGACCTGAAAGTGAAGAGATATTCAATGAAATGAAAGCGCTCTTACTGAAACAATACCCCAAAAAGGAAGAAACAAATGCCTGCCCAGATATCCAATCGAGCATAGAAGCCTACAACGGCTATGTGGATGCTATCCAAAAGATGCAATGTAAATTCCAAGTCATAAAAGAAAAACAGAGCACGATGTTTGACCTCAGTGCCGACTTCATTCTGGCAACAGCCAGACAAATTGACAACAACACCAACAAATGGTTATTGAGTTCAGACGAGATTGAGAAAAAAGACCTGGAAACTGCATGCAAACAAGCTATAACCCTGATTGAAGCGCATGTACAACGAGCGACAGAAATCAACCACGACCAGCAGGCAGCTCTTAACATTTTCAATAAAGCCAAAGCTTATTTCCGCCAAACCTGCCAAAAGAAATAACGCGTATGAAAGAATTGAGACATCACATACGGTTACTGTTCTGCCTATGCATCGGAATGATTTTCTCCTGCGCCCAAATCTGGGGGCAGGATGAATCAAACAGTTTTGTTGACGAGATGCATCTGCTGGAAATAGAAAGCCGCATGCTCAGCTTTTATCAGGAACTCAAAGATATTTCCGCCAGGGTTGGACAATATACATCGAATGAACAGCTTACGGAAGCCAGCCAGAAAGTGACAACAATCGACGCCAAATGGAATACCTATTACCAATCGAGGCAGATTGAAATAGCCGAAGACGACTCCCTACTGCAGATTGTTGCCGACTATCAACTGACCAAACAGAACTTGCTGGACTCGATTGCCATTCAAAAACACTTCTTCGATGCACAAAAAAATTTCGCAGATGCAGAAGTCTTTTTTCAGACACAAGACAGTACTTATGCCAAACTCTATAAAACGGCAGTCGAATATTCACTGCTCAAAACATTGGCTGCTGAACTTGAAAAGGTGAAAGGGAAAGAACAATTGTTGTTCTCAGAAATTCAAAGTCACTATGACATTGCCAAGAACCTGTCGGAGGAGTTCAAGGACCTCCTTCCCCGTTTCCAATCGATAGAAGAAAAGTACATCGAACTGAAAAATATATCCGATAAAATACAAGCCTTGGAATACAAGCCTTGGCTACAGCGAATAAAAGACTATTTATATAGCCTGGCCGCAGTAGCTATGATTTTATTGTTCCTCAACATGTTGCAAGCCAAACTGAAAGTGCTCAAGCAGGCACGAGAGAACGCAAAGAAACTCCGAGAAATGATGGACAAAGACAATAATGACTATCCGACTATCTAATGAAATTTATAATCCGAAAATAATCCACAACAATGAAAAGCCGCCACATCATATCGCTTCTGTTAATGTTACTCCTCGCCTTGTCGGGCTGCAATCAATTTAACATCACCAACAATGCGTCCAAGCAAGATTTGAACATCAACATCACTAAAATAGAATTTGAGCCAGACTACAAACGCTTTCATCTGAACGTAGAGATAAACGACACCCTCACGGCAATGTTGCTGAGCACCAGCGCCGACAGCATTCATTTCGAGACAAAAGAATTTTTAAAAAACAACGCCTACGATCCGAAAACCCAGCCCCAACTGGAAAGTTATGAAAACCTCAAGCTGAAAGAAATTAACGAGCTAAAATTAGACGCACTTTTCCTGATTGACCTGACATTGGATTCCACTGCAATCAATCAACAAAATCAGATTATCAGAAATCTGGCAAAACTCTTTGCGCTGGATCACCTTCATGTAGCCTTTATGAAAAATGGCGAAGTGACTCCAACCATGATTGCGACAGATTATGTCATGAACAACTATTTCAAATGTGAGTCAGGAGAAAAATACCTCTATCGCGCCCTTTCCTCCAAAATAGACGAGTTCAAAAAGGATTCTTCCGAATATGTCGAGAGAGTCAAAAACACTCCATCGACAGGCTTTCTTGCCTCCGCACGAAAAATCATGTTCGTCTTCTCTGACGGAAAGGTCTACAACCATAACAAACCGATTGACCCCAAACACTTTGAACTGCAACACCAAATCATTCAACAAATAGATACGACTCAAACGTTCCCCATCTTCTATTTCAATTTGGAAAAAGAAAACGAGGGTAACGACATAGGAGAAAAACAAGACATGCTTGCCGGCCAGGCAGACGAAGAGTCCCAAAACTTCCTGACAGCACTTTGTAATAAAAGTGGAGGTAAATACATCAATGCCTCCAATCAACAACTAAAATTGAACGACATACTGCATTTATTCAATAATAATTATATTGACTACACCTTCAACTATGTAAATCCCGACTATAAGATTTACAGAGGAATGGAACGCAAGCTCCAGATTACCTGCTACTCGGGCGACAGTCTGGTTGCTTCCGACTACATTTCCTACAATGTAGGAAGTATCTACAATCCTGTCATTATCAATGGTGCAACAACGCTTCAAATCATTCTTCAAGGCTGTTTAATTGGCATAATAACCATCCTCTTGCTCTATTTGATCTTCCAATTCATTCTACCAGGCATCAGCTATTGGTTATTCAAAAGAAAATACGTAACCCGATACACTGGCAAGAACATGAGTTACAACGGAATGCTGATTGAGCAATCCTGTTATTTCTGTAAAGCTCCCTTTGTGGAAGGTGACGAAATCGTTGCGAAATGCCGGCATATACTTCACAAATCCTGTTGGGACGAAAACGAATACCAGTGTCCGGAATACGGAAGACATTGCAAACAAGGACGGCACTATTATAACTCAAGAGACTTGTTTGACCCACACAATGCTTCGTTTTACCTCGCGTGGATCATAGCCGGAGCCTTTGCAGGCCTTATCGCCTGGATAAATTTTACCGCCAACGTCCATAACAACGAGAATTTGTTACTGGTTAAACTCATATACCTCATTTTTGGTGTAGATTCCGGTTCCCCACAAATTACCACGCTTGTAGAAGAATACGGCAGCCACCTTCTGTTCCTGCCATTCTACGGTTTGAACATTGGCTTTTTCCTGACTTTCTCATTAAGCCTTCTGACCAGCCACGGGCGTTGGCTATGGAAAAGGACATTACAAATCATCGCCCGATCGCTCATTGGAGGTCTTTTCAGCTATCTGTCATTCTTCATCGGATGTGTCATCTCCATAGCACTGAACTTCAAGGATAATTCCTTCCTCGTCGATTGGATTCCTTGGATGTTGAGCGGGCTCGTCATCGCATCAGCAGTGGTTTATGGAACCGACATCAAATTAAAGAAGGCATTGATCGGTGCGGTCATCTCTATCATATTCGGACTGGGGTCTATGTACTTGTGGTCATTCTCCTTCAACGCCCAGGTCGATACACGTGAGTTCCTGCTCTTGAGCTACATGATCTACTGCATCGGATTTGCCATCAGTGTAGCGGCCACTTGTCCGAAGTCCGAACGATACTTCCTCCGGGTAGAAGGGCCTATCAAGGATATGGATATCGCAATCTATAAATGGATGAAAGCACCTGAACAATCGAAAAGAATATTGATTGGCAAGTCGGTCAACTGTGACCTGCAAATGACGTGGGACATCACCAGCCCCATTACGCCAGAACAGGCTGAAGTGAAGATGATAAATGGCAATCTCTATCTGATAGCGTTGGAGGAAGGCGTTCTGTTCGACAAGAAACCGCTGAAGACAAACGTCCGGAAGAAGCTTTATCATGGAACAAAGTTTGTCATAGGAAAAACTACGTTTACCTACCTCGAAAAGGACCTGTAATCGGTTTTCATTTGTCGGGTAAAGGAAAAGGCTGTATCAAGAACCCTGTTAATGGCATTTCTTGACACAGCCTTTTTCCTGTAACAAAAGCCTGGTTTTACTTGCTCATCAGATAGCTTTTGAATGCGGCAAATTCTTTCGACATCGGTACGCTCTGCTTTTCACCCTTCATGAAGGCTTGTAGCTTGGCGGGGATTTCTACAGGCTCGCCGATAATCTTTTCCACTGTATCCTTGAATTTGGCCGGATGGGCCGTCTCCAGGAAGATGCCTGTTTCGCCCGGCTTCAATCCTTCGGCCAGGGCTCGGTAGCCACAAGCACCGTGCGGGTCGAGCAGGTAATGGTGTGCCTGCCATACCTGCTTCATCGTTTCGGCAATCTGCTCGTCGGTATAGGTGGCTCCGCTGATTTCGGCACAGATGGCGGCATGGTTGTTGCCATAGAGGTCGAGCACACGAGCAAAGTTGCTGGGAGCACCTACGTCCATGGCATTGGCAATGGTGGCTACCGACGGACGGGGTGCATAGACTCCTGTCTGCAAGTATTGGTAGAAGATGTCGTTGCGGTTGTTGGCGGCAATGAATCGTTTTACGGGCAACCCCATACGCTTGCCGAAGAGCCCCGCCGTGATGTTGCCGAAGTTTCCGCTGGGTACACAAACCACGACATTGTCGGCTTTACCGGCCTTCTTCAGCTGGGCATAGGCGTAGAAGTAATAGAAGGCCTGCGGCAGGAAGCGTGCCACGTTGATGGAGTTGGCGCTCGTCAGCTGCATGTGGGCATTCAGTTCCTTGTCCATGAAGGCAGCCTTTACCAGCGCCTGGCAATCATCAAAAGTGCCGTCTACTTCGAGGGCAGTGATGTTCTGTCCCAGGGTGGTGAACTGCTTCTCCTGTATTTCACTCACCTTGCCTTTGGGGTAGAGCACATAGACGTGGATACCCTCCACACCCAAGAAACCGTTGGCCACCGCACTGCCTGTGTCGCCCGAAGTGGCTACCAGTACGTTGACCTGCTGTTTGCCCTCCTTGCGGATAAAGTAGCCCAACAGACGTGCCATGAAGCGGCCTCCCACATCCTTGAAGGCCAGTGTGGGGCCGTGGAAAAGCTCCAGTGAATAAATGTGGTCTGACACGGGCACTAGTGGCGTGTCGAAACTCAGCGTATCGCATACAATCTGCTTCAGCGTATCGGCTGGTACGTCCTCACCAAAGAAGGCGTCGGCCACACGACAGGCTATCTCCTGAAAGCTGAGGTTCTCGATGTGGTCGTAAAAGCTCTGCGGGAGCGCCTTGATGACTTCGGGCATGTAGAGCCCCTTATCGGCTGCCAGTCCTTTGACAACGGCCTCTTCCAGGCTGACGTTACGTTCCTGTTGGTTGGTACTATAGTATTTCATGTGTTTCGATGTTTGGGGTTATTTCATAAATTCATTCATAAATTCATCTTCCTTCATCAGACCATAAACGCCGTTGCAGGCGGCTACTTCGTCGAAGGTCTGTACCTCGTCGGGCTCGATGCCCGGATACCAGATGAGGAAAGGTACGGGCTCGGCCGTGTGCGTACGCAGTTCGCAGGGAGTGGGGTGGTCGGGCAGGACGGCAATGGCAACCGGCTCTTCCCAATCCTTTACCTCCTCGTAGATAGGGCCTATGGCGCGGCTGTCCAGATTCTCGATGGTGCGTATTTTCAAGTCCACGTCACCCTCGTGGCCTGCCTCGTCGCTGGCTTCTACGTGCAGGTAGACGAAGTCATCGGTTTTCAACGCTTCGAGTGCGGCAGCGGCCTTGTTCTCATAGTTGGTGTCGTACAGGCCGGTGGCACCCTCTACCTTCAGTCTCCGCAGGCCTGCATAGTAGCCGATGCCGTTGATCAGGTCGACGGCCGAGATGACAGCTCCCTTGCGTATTTGAGGATATTTCTCGGCCAGCGACTCCATCTGTGGACGATAACCGGGGCTCCATGGCCAGATGCTGTTGGCAGGGTCCTTGCCTTCGGCCTTACGCTTCAGGTTGATCGGATGGTTCTCGAGCAAATCCTGCGAGCGTACTATCAGATCATTGATTAAGTCGGCCGTCTGTGCGGGTGTCAGCTCGGCGCCGCCTTCGGGCTGGGTGATGTGTTCCGTGCCCGGCAGGGGCTTCACCATCAGGGGACGGTAGGGCTTTAGCGGAACGTCGTGGGGCGGGGTGCAGGCAATGCGCTTGTCACCGCCCTTGATGACCAGCAGGTGGCGATACTGCACGCCCGTGTAGAAGTGTACCCGCTCGTTCCCCAATTTCTCCTGAAGGTATTTTACCAGCACGTCGGCTTCGGGCGTCGTGATGTGGCCTGCCGAATGGTTCTTCAGCAAATCACCTTCGATGCAGATGATGTTGCAGCGCATGGCCATCTCGCCCGGCTTCAGGTCGACACCGATGCTGGCGGCCTCCAGCGGGCCGCGTCCTTCGTACACCTTGGGCAGGTTGTAGCCCATGACAGACATATTGGCCACTTCGCTTCCGGGGTGGAAGCCTTCGGCCACGGTGACAAGCCGTCCCGTACGGCCCATGCGGGCCAGCTTGTCCATGTAGGGCGTACGGGCGGTCTGTAGCAGCGTCTTGCCGCCCAGCGACTTCACAGGCCAGTCGGCCATGCCGTCGCCCAATATGATGATGTGTTTCATTTCTCAATTCTCCATTAATTAAACGTTTGCAATACTCATGATGTCTGCAAAGACGCCTGCGGCCGTCACACTGGCTCCTGCGCCATAGCCTTGGATCATCATCGGGTATTCCTTGTAGCGCTCGGTGGTAAGCAGAATGATGTTGTTGCTGCCCTCCAGACCATAGAATGGATGGCCGATGCCCACTTCCTGCAAGCCTACCGATGCCTTGCCGTTTTCCAGCCGGGCTACGAAACGCCAGTGCTTGTGCTCGGCTTCGAGCACCTTGCGGCGGGCTTCGAAGTCTGCATCGAGGGTCGGAACTTTCTTCCAGAAGTCGTCCAGCGAACCTTCGAAGAAGTCGTCGGGCACAAAGAGGTGCTTCTCTACATCCTCCTGCTCCAGACGGTAACCGGCCTCGCGTGCCAGGATGACCAGTTTGCGGATGACGTCCTTGCCGCTGAGGTCGATGCGCGGGTCGGGTTCGGAATAGCGTTCGGCCTGTGCCATGCGGATGGTCTGGCTGAAAGGCACGTCGGCACTGATTTTGTTGAAGATGTAGTTCAGTGTTCCGCTCAGCACGGCCTCAATCTTCAGGATCTTGTCGCCGCTATGGATAAGGTCGTTGATGGTATTGATGATGGGCAGACCTGCACCCACATTGGTTTCGAAGAGGTATTTTACTCCGCGCTGGCGGGCTATCTGCTTCAGTTCGCGGTAGTTCTCGTATTCCGACGAGGCGGCTATCTTGTTGGCCGCCACTACCGATACGTTGTGCTGCAGCAGGTCCTTGTAGAGAGAGGCGACACCTGCGCTGGCCGTACAGTCGACAAACACCGAGTTAAAGATGTTCATACCGATTATCTCGTTGCGCAGCACGCCCAGCGAGCTGTCCATACCCTTTTGCTTGAGTTCTTCGCGGTAGTGCTCCAGATCGATGCCTTCGCGGCAGAACAGGGCTTTCGAGGCATCGGCGATGCCCACCACGTTCAGCTGGAGGCCGTTCTCCTGCATCAGTTTCTGGCGCTGGCTGTGAATTTGCTCGATGAGGCTTCCGCCTACCGTGCCGATGCCGCAGATGAAGAGGTTGAGCACCTGGTATTCGGAAAGGAAGAACGAGTCGTGGATGACGTTGAGCGATTTGCGGAGCGACTTGCTTTCGACTACGAACGAGATGTTCGTCTCCGAGGCACCCTGTGCACAGGCTATCACGTTGATGCCGTTGCGTCCCAGCGTACCGAACAGCTTGCCTGCGATGCCGGGTGTATGTTTCATGTTCTCTCCTACGATAGCGACCGTGGCCAGGTTCTTTTCCGCCTGGATGGGCGAGATTTCACCCATTTCGATTTCCTTGGCAAACTCTTCGGACAACACGGCGCAGGCCAGGTCGGCATCGGCATTGCGCACACCGATGGACGTGGAGTTCTCCGACGATGCCTGCGACACGAGGAACACGCTGATGCCGTTCTTGGCCAGGGCCTTGAAAATGCGGTAGTTCACACCGATGACACCGACCATACCCAATCCCTGTACCGTGATCAGCGTGGTGTCGTTGATGGACGAGATACCCTTGATGGCCTTGCTCTGAGGGTCGGACACCTCTTGCTTGATGATGGTGCCGGCACCTTCGGGGTTGAAGGTGTTCTTGATGAGGATGGGGATGTTCTTGTGGCACACGGGGTAGATGGTGGGCGGATAGACCACCTTGGCACCGAAGTTACACAGCTCCGTAGCCTCCACGTAGCTCAGCTCGTTGATGGTGTAGGCGGTGGAGATGACGCGCGGATCGGCGGTCATGAAGCCGTCCACATCGGTCCATATCTCCAGCGAGTCGGCATCGAGGGCGGCGGCGATGATGGCTGCCGTATAGTCGGATCCGCCTCGTCCCAGGTTGGTCACGTCGCCTGTCGTCACGTCGGTGGCGATGAAGCCGGGTACCAGCGAGCGTCGGGGCAGATTGGCGAAAGTGCTGCGCACCAGCCGGTTGGTCAGTTCCTTGACCAGCACGTGCTTGGAAAACTTCTTTTCTGTCTTGATGAACTGGCGTGAGTCAAACCATTCGGCTCCCGTCAGCCGGGCGGCGATGATCGACGAGATGCGTTCGCCGTAGCTCACGATGGTGTCCGACGTCTTCTGCGACAGGTCCTTGATGAGGTAAATGCCCTGGAAGATGTCCTTCAGCTCGTTCAGCAGTTCGCCTATCTGTTGCTGCAGTTCTGTCTGCTCGGGGCCGGCCGGAAAGACTTCCTTGATCATTTCCACGTGGCGCGACACGATTTCGCGGAAACCGTCCTCGTAAGAAGCGTCGCCTGCCGCAGCCTTGCGCGAGGTGTCTATCAGCTTGTCTGTGATGCCGCCCAAGGCCGAAACGACTACAATCACCGGCTCGTCTGCGGCCTCTACTATCTTCTTGACGTTCAAAATGCTTTTTGCGGACCCTACGGATGTTCCGCCGAATTTCATGACTTTCATTTCTCTGTATATATTTGGATGGAAAGGGTGATACAATATGTCGGGAGCAAGCTTTGGAAAGCCTGCGCAGACGTTTGGAAAAACGGGTAAACTTGAAAAAACGATTGAAAAATTGGTGTAACACGTAGAAACACAAATACTATCCCCTAACCCCTAAGGGTCATGGTCCACATGGATGTCCCTGTATGTAAATAGTATCCGTTCATAATCTCTGTTCCTTCGTTATTGATAGGTTGGCGCAAATATAGCAATAAAAACATTCATTCTAACACTTTTTCCTACTTTTTTGCGATAAAAGCATAGAAAGTCGCCCGAAAGGCAAGAAAAATGTCTGCCACCGTCCTTGTCTTTTCACACTTCCGGTGCGGAAAAGCTGACGCTACCGCTTTACTTTTCTTTCATTTTGTCAGATATTTAAAGAAATATAACTATATTTGCCTCAAAATTGCGAAATAAAACATCCTATGGTCGCCAACAATACTTCCGTTTTGCTAATATATACCGGCGGTACTATCGGAATGATAGAAAACCCCGAAACGGGTGCGCTGGAGAACTTCAACATGGAGCAGCTCCAGAAGCACATTCCCGAGTTGCACAACTTCGGCTTCTGCATCGACACCTATCAGTTCGACCCGCCGATGGACTCGTCGGACATGGATCCGGAGGCCTGGCAACGGTTGGTGCGCATCATCAGCGACCACTATGACCGCTATACGGGCTTCGTCATCCTGCACGGCACCGACACGATGGCCTATACCGCTTCGGCCCTGAGCTTTATGCTCGAGAACCTCAACAAGCCCGTCATCCTGACCGGCTCGCAGTTGCCCATCGGTGTGCTCCGTACCGATGGCAAGGAAAACCTGCTGACCAGCATCGAGATAGCTACCGCCTGCCATCCCAACGGACGCCCCGTAGTGCCCGAAGTCTGCATCTTCTTCGAAAACCACCTGATGCGCGGTAACCGCACTACCAAGATGAATGCCGAAAATTTCAATGCCTTCCGTTCGTTCAATTATCCCAACCTGGCTTCGGCCGGTATCCATATTAAATATAATAATGTGCAGATTCATGCCCACTCAGGTGCTGCGGCACTGAAGCCTCACTACCTGCTGGACACCAACATTGGCGTATTAAAACTTTTTCCCGGTATCCAGGAAAACGTCGTGGCGGCCCTGCTTGCAACCAAAGGCCTGAAAGCCGTAGTGCTCGAAACCTATGGCTCGGGCAATGCTCCCCGCAAGGAATGGTTTCTCCGCCATCTGCATGATGCCTGCCAGCGGGGCATCGTCATTGTCAACGTCACCCAATGCCACGCCGGCATGGTAGAGATGGAACGCTACGAAACGGGCTACTGGCTGATGCAGGCCGGCGTGGTGAGCGGTTACGACAGCACCACCGAGTCGGCCGTCACCAAGCTGATGTTCCTCCTGGGTCACAACTACGGGCCCGACGAAGTGCGCCGTCTGATGACCGTCCCCCTGGCTGGCGAAATTACCGTCTGACTATTCTACCGCTGTCAGCTCGCCCGTCACGGAGTCGATGATGTAGCCCGACACGCGTATGTCGTGCGGGATGAGCGGATGGTTCACGATGGTGTCCACCGTCTGCCGTACCGATTTTTCCGTGTCGCCGAAGCCGTAGAGCCACGATTCAAAGTCCACGCCACAGAAACGCATCATGTCGATAGTCTCCTGGTGGATGCCCCGTGCCTTCATGTGGGCTATCATCTGCTCGCTGCTCATGTGGCACGCTCCGCAGTCGGAGTGCGCGATGACCATCACCTCCGTCACGCCCAGTTCGTAGATGGCCACCAGCAGGCTGCGGATCACGCTCCCGAAGGGATGCGAGATGATGCCTCCCGCGTTCTTTATTATCTTCACGTCACCGTTCTTGATGCCCAGTGCGGCGGGCAGCAGTTCGGTCAGCCGAGTGTCCATGCACGACAGGATGGCTATCTTCTTGTCGGGATACTTCGTCGTGATGTATTTCTCGTAGCCTTTTTCGGCCACGAACCGCTTGTTGAATTTCAGAATTTCGTCTATCATAATAAATCCGTATTACAGGTGTGCTGCAAAAGTAAAAAAACTCCGTGAAACCCTGTGTACTCTGTGGTGAAAAAAGTATCTTTGAAGCCACAATCTTTTAAACAATCTGATTATGGCCAAAGAAAAGACCGTGTACGTGTGCAGCAACTGCGGGCAGGAGTCGCCCAAGTGGCAGGGAAAGTGCCCGGCGTGCGGACAGTGGAACACCTTCGTCGAGGAAATCGTGCGCAAGGAACCCGCGGCTCGACGTCCCGAGGCAGGCATCTCGCCGACCAAGGCCAAGCCCGTGACGCTGGACGAGATAGAGGCGGCTGACGAACCCCGCATCGACCTGCACGACGCCGAGCTGAACCGCGTGCTGGGCGGCGGACTGGTGCAAGGCTCGCTGGTGCTGATAGGTGGCGAGCCGGGTATCGGCAAATCGACCCTGGTGTTGCAGACCGTTCTGCGACTGACAGAGAAACGCGTGCTCTACGTCTCGGGCGAAGAAAGCGCCCGCCAGCTGAAGCTGCGTGCCGAGCGCTTGACCAAACAGTCGTCCGACTGCCTCATCGTTTGCGAGACATCGCTCGAACAGATTTACGTCCACATCAAGAATACCCGTCCCGACCTGGTCATCATCGACTCCATACAGACCATCTCGACCGAAGCGCTGGAGTCCTCGCCCGGCAGCATCGCCCAGGTGCGCGAGTGTGCCGCCAGCATCCTGCGCTTTGCCAAGGAGACGCATACGGCGGTCATCCTCATCGGCCACATCAACAAGGAAGGCAGCATCGCGGGCCCCAAGGTGCTGGAGCACATTGTGGACACTGTTCTCCAGTTCGAGGGCGACCAGCACTACCTGTACCGCATCCTGCGCAGCATCAAGAACCGCTTCGGCAGCACCGCCGAGCTGGGCATCTATGAGATGCGTCAGGACGGCCTGCGGCAGGTGAGCAATCCTTCGGAACTGCTCCTGAGCCAGGACCACGAAGGCATGAGCGGGGTGGCCATCGCTTCGGCCATCGAGGGGGTGCGGCCGTTCCTCATCGAGACGCAGGCGCTGGTCAGCTCCGCCGTCTACGGCAATCCGCAACGCTCGGCCACGGGCTTCGACCTGCGCCGCATGAACATGCTCCTGGCCGTGCTCGAGAAGCGCGTGGGCTTCAAGCTGGCGCAGAAGGACGTCTTCCTGAACATCGCCGGTGGCCTGAAGGTGAACGACCCTGCCATCGACCTGGCCGTCATCAGCGCCATCCTGTCGAGCAACGTGGATACGGAAATCGAAGCCGAAGTGTGTATGGCGGGCGAAGTGGGGCTCTCGGGCGAGATACGCCCCGTGAACCGTATCGAACAACGCATCGGCGAGGCCGAGAAGCTGGGCTTCAAACGCTTCATCCTGCCCAAGCACAACCTGCAGGGGCTGGACACGCGGAAGCTGCGCATCGAGCTGGTGCCGGTAAGGAAGGTGGAGGAAGCTTTCAGAACACTTTTTGGATAAGGACCTATGATATACGAATATAACATTCGAGTGCTACCCGAGGTAGCCACCAACGAACAACGATTGAAAGCCTATCTCGTACGCGAGAAAGGCCTTGACGAGAGAACCCTCAACGCCACCCGCATCCTGAAGCGGAGCATCGACGCCCGCCAGCGGACGGTCTTCGTGAACCTCACCGTGCGGGCCTACGTCAACGAAGTGCCCCGCGACGACGAATACCAGCACACAGACTATCCCAACGTGGAAGGCCGCCCGCAGGTCATCGTCGTGGGCGCCGGCCCCGGCGGCCTCTTCGCCGCCCTGCGCCTCATCGAGCTGGGCCTGCGCCCTGTGGTGGTGGAACGTGGCAAGGACGTGCGCGAGCGCAAGAAAGACCTGGCCCAGATCAGCCGCACGCAGGCTGTGGACCCCGAGTCGAACTACAGCTTCGGCGAAGGCGGCGCGGGTGCCTACTCCGACGGCAAGCTCTACACCCGCAGCAAGAAGCGCGGCAACGTGGACAAGATACTCAACGTCTTCTGCCAGCACGGCGCCTCCCCCTCCATTCTGGTGGACGCCCATCCGCACATCGGTACCGACAAGCTGCCCCGCGTCATCGAGAGCATGCGCAATACCATCCTCCAGTGTGGCGGCGAAGTTCATTTTCAGACACGCATGGACGCCCTGCTCATCGAGGGCGGCGAGGTGAAAGGCATCGAAACCCATACGGGGCAGACCTTCCTCGGTCCCGTCATCCTGGCCACGGGCCATTCCGCCCGCGACGTCTACCGCTGGCTGGCTGCCAACGGTGTGGAGATTGAGGCCAAGGGCATCGCCGTGGGCGTGCGCCTGGAACATCCTGCCCACCTCATCGACCAGATACAGTATCACAACAGGAACGGCCGCGGCAAGTATCTGCCCGCCGCCGAATACAGCTTCGTCACGCAGGTCGAAGGCCGTGGCGTTTACAGCTTCTGCATGTGTCCCGGCGGCTTCATCGTGCCCGCCGCCAGCGGCCCCGAACAGATTGTGGTGAACGGCATGAGTCCCAGCAACCGCGGCTCGCGCTGGAGCAACAGCGGCATGGTGGTGGAGATACGGCCGGAAGACCTGGAAAATGAAGAATTAAGAATGAAGGATGAAGAATTTCTATCCTCTTCCGACCATTCTTCATTCGGAAGCACAGCTTCCATTCTTCATTCTTCATTAAGTATGCTTTCCTTCCAGGAACACCTCGAACGCCTCTGCTGGCAGCAGGGCAACCGTCGGCAGACGGCGCCTGCGCAGCGCATGGCCGACTTTGTGAACCGCCGCCTCAGTGCCGACCTGCCCGAGACGTCGTATGCCCCCGGCCTGATTGCTTCGCCCCTGCACTTCTGGCTGCCCCCGTTCATCGCCGGGCGTCTGGCCAAAGGCTTCCAGCAGTTCGGCCGCCACGCGCGCGGCTTCCTGACCAACGACGCCGTGATGATAGCCGTGGAGACCCGCACGTCGGCGCCCGTCCGCATCGTGCGCGACCGCGACACCCTGCAGCACGTCCGCCTGCGCGGCCTCTTCCCCTGCGGCGAGGGGGCTGGCTATGCCGGCGGCATCGTCTCGGCTGGTGTAGATGGCGAGCGGTGTGCCGAAGCTGCGGCGCAGTATTGCGAAGGTAGATGAATATCCAAATTTTATTTTGACAGCTTATGACATCTACCCCCGAAATCGCCATCATCGATGCCAACACCCTGAGTAGCCTGGGGCTGGGCGGCCTGCTCGAAGAGCTGATACCCGGCGCCGTCATCCGCACGTTTCCCTCGTTTGCGGCCTTTATGGACGACACACCCGACATGTATGCCCACTACTTCATCTCGTCGCAGGTGTATCTGGAGCATACGGCGTTCTTCCTGCCGCGGCGTCCCAAGACCATCGTGCTGGCCGCGGGCGAAGCCGGTCCGCAACTGGCAGGCGTGCTGACGCTGAACATCTGCCAGTCGGAGAAGGAACTGGTGCGGAGCATCGTGCAGCTGCACGGGCACGGCCATCGGCACGGGCACCCCGGCAAGCTGCCCGCACCGGCCGACCTGCCTGCCAACCTGCCTGCGGGGCACGACCTGACGGCACGCGAGATAGAGGTACTGGTGCTGGTGGTCAAGGGACTTATCAACAAGGAGATAGCTGACCGTCTGAACATTAGCCTGACCACCGTCATCAGCCATCGCAAGAACATCACGGAAAAACTGGGCATCAAGTCTGTCTCGGGCCTCACCATCTATGCCGTGATGCGCGGCTATGTGGAGGCCGACCAAATCTGATGCTTTTCCCGCGATTTCCTCATAAGTGAGGATTGTACGTCCCGCAGATTTGCCTTTACTTTGCAGCCGAAACAACTGAAACTGCAATGAAAAAACCTGTTCTGACCCTTCTTGCGCTGCTCGCTGTTGGAGCAACGCAGGTTGCCCGGGGCGAAGAAGCCCCCAAAGACACCGTCAAGGTGGTGGATATCGAAGAAGTGGTGGTAATCGCCACACCCAAGGAAAACAGCCGTCTGCGCCAGCAGCCCCTTTCGGCCACGTCGCTCTCGCAGGCCGACATGCGGGGTAATGCCGTCCGCTCGGTCAAGAGCCTGTCGTCACTGGTGCCCAACCTCTTTATACCCGACTATGGCTCGAAACTGACAACCTCGGTCTATGTGCGTGGCATCGGCTCGCGCATCAACACGCCGGCCGTGGGCCTCTACGTGGACAATATCCCCTTCATCGACAAGTCGGCCTTCGACTTCAATTACTCCGACATCGAGCGTATCGACGTGATGCGTGGCCCGCAAGGTACACTATACGGACGCAACACGATGGGCGGACTGATACGTGTCTTTACCAAATCGCCTTTCACTTACCAGGGAACGGACCTCACACTGAGTGCCGCCACCTACAACAACTATAAGGCCAGCGTCAGCCACTACCACCGCATCAGCCCGAAGTTTGCCTTCTCCGCCAACTTCTTCTACGAACACAAGGGAGGCTTCTTCAAGAACTCTTACTTGAACGAGCGCGTGGACAAGGACGACGAATTCGGCGGCCGCTTCCGTGCCATCTACCTGCCCAAGGAGAACCTGAAGCTGGATTTCACTCTGAACTATGAATATACCAACCAGGGCGGATACCCGTATGAATATACCGGAGTGACCGAGGGCGAGGAAGACCGTGCCGACTACATCGGCCGCATCGCCTACAACCACAAGAGCGGCTACAGGCGCAACCTGCTGAACGGCGGCCTCAACCTGGAGCATCAGACCGACAACTTCATCCTGAGCAGCGTGACGGGCTTTCAGTTCCTGGACGACCACATGGACTTGGACCAAGACTTCACGGAACAAAACATCTACACCATGATGCAGAAGCAGAACTCCAAGACCGTAAGCCAGGAACTGGTGCTGAAGTCCAAACCCGGCCGCCGCTGGCAGTGGACCACAGGCGCCAGCGCCTTCTACCAGTGGCTCGATACCGACGCGCCCGTCACCTTCCACGAAGACGGCCTGGCATGGCTCAACGCCCTGGCCAACGACAACGCCAACAAGTACCTGCCCACCATCTCGCAGGGTCCCATGACGATGCAGTTTGTCTTCAGCGACCTCATCGGCGGCAGCACCCTACCCATCGGCGGGGCGTTCAAGACGCCTGTGCTGAACACAGCCCTCTTCCACCAGTCCACCTTCAACGACCTCTTCGGCGCCGAAGGCCTGTCGTTTACCGTCGGCCTGCGCATGGACTACGAACGCCTGAAGCTGGACTACAACACGGGATGCAGCTACACCCACACCTACTCGCTGAGCGGCGAACTGAAGCCCATGGGAAAGGTGATCCCGATGGTATCCGAAACGACCTTCGAGCAGAGCCTGTCCTATCGGGGCAGCCTGAAGCACGACTACATCCAGCTGCTGCCCAAGTTCTCCCTGCAATACGACTTCGACCGCCGCAACAATATCTACGCCACCATCTCCAAAGGCTACCGTTCGGGGGGCTACAACATACAGATGTTCAGCGACCTGCTTCAGGCCGACATGCGCAGCGCCAACATGGGCGATGTGGCACAGGCCACCATCCCCGTCATCGAGGGTGTACCGATGATTGACGAGGCCACCAAGCAGCAGGTCATCGGCATGCTGAACGGCATGGCGCAGAAGACCGAGACCAATGTGCAGGAGGCCACGCTCTACCGCCCCGAATACTCGTGGAACTACGAGGTGGGCTCGCACCTGACCCTATGCGACGGCCGCCTTCAGGCCGACCTGGCTGCCTTCTACATGGACACGCGCGACCAGCAGATTTCGCGCTTCGCCGCCAGCGGACTGGGACGCATCACCGTCAACGCCGGAAAGAGTCGCAGTCTGGGTGCCGAAGCCGCCCTGCGTGCCCGTCTGACTGACGCGCTGAGCCTGAGCGGCAGCTACGGATACACCTACGCCACGTTTACCGATTATGTGGTGAGCGACGAAGTGAATTATAACGGAAAGTATGTACCTTTTGTACCCAAACACACCTTTAACGTAGGCGGGCAATACATCTTCGCCATGAAGGCGGGCGCATGGTTGGACAACATCACCCTCGACGCTCATTACAAAGCCGCGGGCCGAATCTACTGGACGGAAGCAAACAATGCCAGCCAGACCCTCTACGGCACACTGAACGGGCGGTTGAGTTTCAATAAGGGCAACGGTCAGATTGCTTTATGGGTAGACAATGCGTTGAACAAGCGCTACCAGGCCTTCTGGTTCGAAACCATGAGTCGTGGTTTTGCCCAGATGGGACGCCCCATACAGGTAGGCATCGACCTGCGATGCCGGTTTTAGTGAAGTCATTCGTTCATGGCTCCGCAATGCGGGCACACTCCTTTGTGCATCAGCTTGCCGCCGCAACGCCCGCAACGGTAGCGCGGAGTGTGGACCGAATGCTTCAGCTTTCGGATGAATATCCAGATGAATGCGCCCAGAAAGAAATAGCCTACATAGAGATAGGTGGTCAGGATGAAAAAGAAGTAGCAGAAGATGCATGCTGATGCCAGCCCCAACAGGTAGGATAAGGCTGCCATAGGCGAGAGCTGGCGGAAAAGGTCGTCGAGCACGGCCAGCAGCACAATGACGAACATCCATAACCCCGTCAAAAATAGGGAAAGTACGAAGGGCACTTTGAAAGGTGATAGCGTGGGGTTGTAGTAGAAATGCTCCCATGTCTCGGGCACGAAGACCTGCATCGATTCATAAACCGTTGCACAGAAGGCCATCAGCAGGCATAGGGCCAGCGGATACAGGCTGTCGATGTCGTTGAAGTACACCAGTTGGAGCTGCTTGCGGTGGAAGGCCCGTACCAGCCAGACGGCTACGAAGATGGCAAAGACGACGATGAAGTACGAAGCATGGGTATCGCTGAACACGTAGATGGCTTGCGAAATACTGTCCGTAGGCACGAAGGCACGCTTCAGGTCGGCTTCGCGCAGCCAGCCCTGTACATCCTGTGAGTGGGCCAGCTTCACCCAGATGGAATCGACAGAATCGGTAGGATGGACAGCAAATTCGGCAACCACTACGCGGTCGCCCTTGTGCAGCATATAATAGGCATCTTTTACGGGCAACAGTTCGAGGGGTACGGAATCGGCCCGCACTTCCAGATTGGCGTCCCATGTGTAGTGGCGCTCGTACAGGTAAGTCAGCGAGTCGCGTACCCGCTGCTCCAAGTTTTCATCTTCCAGATTGGGGCGTGGGTAGTGGCAAGAGGAGAGGGAGATAATGAGCATGAGGATGATTGCCCCACACAAATCTGCTTTTAATCCTGTATTCCGTATATCCTTATGATTCGTTCCCATATACTTTCATTTGACAATTTTTGCAATCAAACTCCAGCCGGAAGCGGCGTCCGTCATTCCCCAACAGGTAGTAGGGCTCCCGATAGGGGGAGCGGCCTTTCTGATGGACAGGGCACCAGCCCATGCTATAGCGCAGGCAATGGCGGCAGAACATCAGCACCGCTTTGGAGGGTGATTCCTTTTCGTAGGCGGGTGCGATGCTCTTTACCCCATGATCGAGATAGAAGCGGCGTGCCTGATCGTTCATCACATTGCCCAGATAGGTCAGTGTCTGGACGGGGTAGTTATGATGTGTCGGTTTCCATACGGCCAGTTCACGACGGTAATTGATACGGCGTGCGGCAGTCAGACGGTCCACCACTTGCCTGCGCCATTCCGTCACGACCGACGAAGGTATGAACCAGTTCCCCGTCAAGTTGATTTCGGCAGGTTCTGCCAGTTCGTAGGGAGTGTTTCCCAGTTTGCCCAGCTGTGTACGGAGATTTTCGGCCTGTGGTGTACGGGCCTGTTCTTTGGTGTGGTCGAGGGCCAGCGTAACGCGGTGGCCATCCTCATCGTTCGCTGACAGCGAAAAGCCGAAAGCGTTTTCCTCCAGTGTCAAGTGGATACCTATCTTCCGTTCGGCCGACTTGTGTGCCAGGGAGCGTTCGAACTCCTGGTCCTGATTGCGGAAGAGTGGTGTGCGTGGTTTAATGCGAGGCACGTTGCCTGCCGGAAAGAGCTTGTTGCCCTCTACGCGATTGATACGAAATCCTTGCAGACGTCCTTGTTCGTCAAGGTAGCAGACGCCGTCGCCATTGTGGAAAGGTTTGACTCCTGCTACGCTCAGCCATCCTCCACGCTGCTCCTTCAGGGTGCCCATGGCTTCGCCCAGCGACTTGGGCGTGTCGAACGAGGCGATGTTCTCTCCCCTTCCTTCCAGAAAATAATGTGTGAATCCACGGCTGAAACTTTTCTCGGGCTGAGGCTGGAAGTCGAACCGACAGGTTCCTGATGAGGCGCGGATATATTCACTCCTTCGCTTCAGAATTGTGTCGAGGCGCTGGCGATAGGCGGCCGTTACATTTTTTACATAGGCTACGTCCTTCAGTCTTCCTTCTATCTTCAGCGAGGTGGCTCCTGCGTCCAGCAGCTGCTCCAGCATGTCCAGGCGGTTCATGTCCTTTAGCGAGAGCAAGTGCTTGTCTTTGACTACCACTTGTCCGTCGGCATCTACCAACGAGAACGGAAGACGGCAAAATTGTGCACACTCCCCTCGGTTGGCACTGCGTCCGAAGCAGGCTTGGCTGGCGTAACATTGGCCACTATAGCTCACACACAAGGCTCCGTGCACAAATACCTCGAGCGGCGTGTCGGGGCAAGCCTTGTGGATGGCAGCTATTTCATTCAGAGAAAGTTCTCGGGCCAAAACTACTTGTCGGAAGCCCGCTTCTGTCAGAAAGCGCACCTTTTCAACCGTGCGGTTGTCCATCTGGGTGCTGGCATGTAGCGGAATGGGAGGCAGATTCAGTCGTGTCAGGCCCATGTCCTGTACGATAAGCGCATCTATACCTTTTTGATACAGTTCCCAGATCATAGCCTCTGTCTCTTTCAGCTCTTCGTCCTTCAGAATGGTGTTTACTGTCACGTAGATGCGCACTCCGTAGAGGTGTGCATAGTCCGTCAGCCGTTCGATGTCCTCCATCGAGTTGGTGGCAGCTGCTCTGGCTCCGAATTTGGGTGCACCGATGTATACCGCATCGGCTCCATGGTTTATGGCTTCGATGCCACACTCCAAGTTGCGTGCCGGAGCCAGCAACTCTATTTTTCTGGATTCCTTCTTCATCATTCAATCTCGTTGATGTTGTATGGTGTTTCCTGATAGACAAAATAGTTCAGCCAGTTGGAAAAGAACAAGTTGGCATGTCCTCTCCATCGTACGACTACTCCCTTTTGGGGATCGTTGTCCTTATAGTAATTCTTTGGCATGTCAATCGGCAGTCCTTTGCTTAAGTCTCGCCGGTACTCCGTGTCCAGTGTCAAAGGCGAGTATTCTGAGTGACCTGTCACGAAGAATTCTCGTCCTCCGCGTGCCATGACCATGTAGACTCCTGCTTCGTCCGACTCGGACAGCAGTGTCAGATCCTTCACCTTTAAAATATCCTCCCGCTTCACTTCCGTATGGCGGCTATGTGGTACGTAGAACACATCATCGAACCCTCGAAAAATGGGGTGCAGCGGTTGTAGGGGGCGGTGTTCGAAGATGCCGAACATTTTTTTCTCCAACGGATATTTGGGTATGCCGTAATGGTGATAAAGTCCCGCTTGCGCTGCCCAGCAGATGTATAGAGTAGACGTCACGTGTGTCCGTGCCCAGTCGAAGATTTCTTGTATTTCATTCCAATAGGTTACCTCTTCGAACTCCATTTGTTCCACGGGCGCTCCTGTGATAATCATTCCGTCATACTTCTCGCTTTTCATTCGTTCAAAGTCCGTATAAAACGCCTTCATGTGTTCGATGGGAGTATTTTTGGACGTATGGCTTTTTATCTTCATGAAAGATATTTCCAGCTGGAGGGGGGTGTTGGATAGCAACCTGATCAAATCTGTTTCTGTGGTTATTTTCAGGGGCATCAGATTGAGAATGACTATTTTCAGGGGGCGGATATCCTGACGCGTAGCTCGTGAGTTGTCTATGACGAATATATTTTCCCGCTTCAACAATTCGATGGCGGGCAGTTTGTCGGGGAGGTTAAGTGGCATGGTTTATTCGTATTTATATTTATTGGGTCAAAGATAGTGTAAATCAAGGGAAATACAAAGTTGAATACAAAGTTTTCATTTTTCAGTATATTGCATAGGAACAAATTTATTTTGAGAAAAAATGTTTTTTTATTTTGTTAATAACAAAACTTTTATAATTTTGCGCACAAAATTTTAATAATTTTCTAATATTATGAAAGCACAGTTGATGAAAATGCTGACAGTATTCGTCATGAGCTTCTGCCTGTTTTGGGGTGGATCTTGTTCTGGAGAAAACAATGTAATCAATGAAAAGTCGGAACTGATTCCTATTACTTTTTCGGGAACGCTCCTTTCGCAAACTAAAGTAACTGCGACGTCTTTCGAAACAGGAGATGTGGTTGGCTTGTATGCAACTTTATCGCCGGGAACACTCAAAGAAAAAAGATATATCGATAATTTGAAACTGACGTTTGGTAGTGGAAGCATCTTTACTCCTGCCAAAACTGTATTTTATCCTGAAGGAGAGGCAACATTGGACTTTGTGTGTTACCATCCTTATCATGAGCACGGAGTAGATGAAGGGAACGATATATTGCATGTGGAGGTGCAGACAGATCAGCGTACGGAGGAAAATCTTTCAAAGAGTGATTTCTTGCTGGCTAAAAAGGTTGATGTGGAAAGCAGCATGGAAGCGGTAGAGCTGAACTTTGCACATAAATTCTCTAAACTGAAAATAGCTTTGGTGCCTGGTGAGGGTGAAGACTTGGAAGGCATTTTGGCCGATGCTCCACAGGTTGTGTTGACTGGTATCTATACGCAGGCCGATTATCATTTGGCTGATGAGAATATGGACGGCTTGAAGACGGCAACTGACATTTTGCCTTATGGTTCATGGAGTATCGAAGGTGAAAAACTGGTAGGAAAGGAGGCTATAATTCTTCCGCAAGAATTGACTGCTGAAGGGCAGAGCATCTTGTTGGAGTGGAATGGCAGGATACATACCTACAGTATGCCGACAGTGAGTATGGAAGCGGGGATGCAATGCGAAATCGTTGTGACGGCAACACAAAGTGGAAATGAAACGTTGACAGGAATTGCAGGGACGATAACAGACTGGACTGAAACGGAAGGAGGAGCGACAGATAATATGGCAGACAATGTTGCTATCCATACGGCAGCCTTGTCTTTTGGAATATCAGACGTGTATCGTGTATATTGTGAAGGACGTCCTGTGGTGGATATTTGTCGGGAGTATTTAAAGTCGGAAGCCTTGACATCTCGGGCAATTGTGGCCTATCCATTGGTAGATGAAACCGAATTGCCCGATTTGACAAGTGGAATAGTACTTCAATTGTTGGATACGGAAAATGTGCTTTGTGGAGGTATCCTTCGATGGGATGTGGAAGCAAATAGCTTTACGTATGAGCCGGGCGACAAATCTGTGGTAGAACAGTTCTATGTAAAAGGTGACGGAACTTTAGATTTGGTCTCGGCAGAAGAGGCTGTGGTTTGTAATATTGCCGCTCTGACAATACGCGATGTGCGGGAGAAAGTCATGCAGACGTATCCTGTCGTTAAAGTTGGTACCCAATATTGGATGAAGGAAGATCTTCGGGCTACCACTTACCGCGATGGCACCCCTCTTGCTTTATTAGAAGATTTGGGTGTTGGAGCAGGATATTTTAAACCGGCCGATTACGATTGTTTCTTTTATAATGGTGAGGCAGTATTGGCTGGAGAACTGAGTCCTGAAGGCTGGACGTTGCCTACAGTACAGGATTGGGAAACGTTAAAGGGTTATGTTGGTGATGATGCCGCATTATTGAAAGCAGGAGAATGGGGGCTTGCCGTAGGTGAAATGGGAGAAGTGCAGTCGGGTAACAATTTGACAGGTTTCAGTGTGTATGCCAACGGGACCTGGTTGGATGGAAAGCATAACAACGATGGAAACCTGAACGGCTATTGGAGTATGGAGAACGGCGGAGATGGCATTGCGGAGAAAATCATATTCTTTACGGGTGGGAGCAGTGGCTTTTATATGTCTGATGCTATGATGAAGGGGAAGGACTATTATAAGGCGCTGTCCATTCGTTGTATTAAGAAATAGTTTTTATCACTACTGTCCCGTAAAAGTGGATAAATAGTTCTTTGAAATTATTGAAATATA
>ERZ827150.214-NODE-214-length-91908-cov-8.242333_pt1 | contig 91908 bp, 76 predicted proteins | sample MGYA00519779_ERZ827150 | MGnify/ENA primary metagenome ERZ827150 (study PRJEB31778, sample SAMEA3449267) | human gut metagenome | biome: human gut; feature: human-associated habitat; material: faeces | place: United Kingdom | collected 2010/2012 ...
AACTCCGGCCATGATGACTTATAACAAGATTCTGCGCGCACAGCTGCTGGCAATAGATGATATCATGCTGTTTCCTGTGAAAAGAGAGGAAGCAACTGCCTTCTTCAACCTGATAAACACCCTACATGAGAAGACATCCATCATCATTACAACCAACAAGGCACCTACAGAATGGGTAGAAACATTGAATGATGAAATCCTTGCCAGCGCTCTGCTTGACAGGCTGCTTTATCGATGTGAAGTCATCAAGTTCACCGGCAGTAGCTACCGGTTAGAAAACAGGCAGACGATTTTCAAGACTACAACAGGAACGAGAAACGAACTTATGAAGCCTTAGTTACTGGTGTATTCAGTGGCATATTTAACTTTTCTAAAAAAAGGCACAAGAAAATTTGCAAATTACACTTCCTCTATTCTTTCAAATGCGGTGAATATCCTTTTCTGTCTTTCCCCGCTGATGCCCGCTCCCGTGTCGCGGACAAAAAAGCGGAGCTTCCCGTTCTCCAGACTTCCGCCCACATGCACAGACCCCGTGCGGGTAAACTTGACGGCATTGGCAAGCAAGTTGTTCAGTATCTGTTCCAGCCGTGTGCGGTCGCCTTCCACCATGGTGTCCATGCCTTCCAGTTCCATGGTCAGCCCCAGCCCTTTTTTCTCCGCAGGCAGGCGGAAGGAATGTACTGCATTTTCCATCACCCTTCCCGGATGGAACACCTCCCGGTTCACCCGTTCTTTTCCGGCTTCCAGCCGGTAATAGTAGAGCAGGCTGTTTGCCAGTCCGGTTACGTGACGTGAGGCGTGCAGTATATTTTCCGCATAGCGGTTGCGCAGTTCCTCATCCTTCTCTTCCGGTATCAGTTCGGCATATCCGCCGATGGTACCCAGTGGCGCCCGCAGGTCGTGGCTCACGGTCAGCAATATGTTCCGCCGTGATTGCGACAGTTCCTCGTTGCGTCGGTTCGAGGCTTCCAGTTCCCTACGGTAACGGTATCTGCGGTTCATGTCCCGGTGAAGGATAATATATAGAAGGATGACCAGCACGAACGCCCCGATGCCTATTCTGGCAATAAGGTGGAACGAGTGGCTGCGCACGGCTTGTTGCGCTTGCATCTCCCGGCAGAATGTTTCCGTTTCCTTCCTCTCGAAATTGTCTATCAGCAGTTTCATCCGTCCGTTCAGCCGGCGGTTCTGCATCCGCAAGCTGTCTATTCCTGCCAGAAGGCGTTCTTCGTATATCCGGGCGGTATCATTGATTTCCTTTTCCAGTGAATGAAGTATTGCAGGTGGTGGTACTGTTTTCGTGTTTGTCGCTTTCAGTCCCGCTTGGGTTTGTTCCCGTTGCAGGGCGTATGCCGATTTCTCCCTTTTCTTTTTCAGAAATCCCAAAAAGTTCTTTTTTTTCTTTTCCGCAGGTTGCAGGGCGTTCTTGTCTTTTCCGGCGGACAAAGGTTGCTTTGTAGTTTGCGAGAGGATAGCGGGTATTTTTTTCTTGATGATTTCCCCGGCATCGGGCATGTTTTCCAATAGGTGGAGGATAGCCCCCATCTGCCGCTCCTTTTCAGCCAGCAGGCTGCAAGTCGAATCAATGCAGGCCCGTTGCACTTCATCTTCCTGCTTCGCTTTCAGTGCTTGCAGGAGGCTGTCCACTTCCATACGCTTCTTCCGGTAGTCGGCATAGTCTTTTTCCGTCCATCCGGATACAAGTTCTCCCGTGGCAGTCAGGTCGAGGAGTCCGACAAAATTCCGATTGGTCAACCGCCGCTCTCCCTGCCAGCGCAGTTCCTGCTGCTCCATCGCGCTTTTCTTTTCCCGTTCTTCATACACGAGGCAGATGATAAATGCAAAGCAGGATACCAGTACAAGGTATCCTGCCAGGATTTCTATTTTAAGTTTTGCTTGTATCATTCCGGCCATTAAAACAACCAATCCATGGATATGTATGCTATGAAATTGTCGCACAAAATTGTCCGGCGTTTCATTTTTTAAGTTCTCTTTGTCCCCCTGACAGAAAGTTCAGCGCATCCAGCGGAGTGGAACACGACAAATCGTAACTCAGAATCTTCTGTTTCCATTTATCGGTAGAATCAACCGGAACAGTTTTATTCATAGTTGCCGGAACATTATCCACCAATCGCTCGTCACTCGTACTGTCCAGCCTCGCAAACTCCACCCACGTGTCCGTTTTCAACAGTACTTTGCCGCCTGCCGCCAGTCTGTCCGTAGGGAACCCGGTGACCAATACCTCCCATCCGCCCTTGCGTGCCTTGCGTTTCACTCGGTAGTGCATCAGCCGTACCAGCGCAAACACTCCGGCATTGTAGGCATGAAAAAACATGCCCACTTTCATCAGATACAGCGTACAGTTTCCGCTCTCTTCCAGTTTATTTATCAGTTCTTGTTCCGTCATACAGCTTCTTTTTTTATCAGTTGACACTCATGATTTCCCATTGCATTTCCCGTTGCAGACGGGCACGTGCGGTATATTGTTTTTTCAGCACGATCTTTTTCAGATGTCCCGACACATACATCACTTTCCACCATTTCGGGGCGATGCCTCCTTCCAGTCCCCCCCATTCCTGATGTTGTAGGTAGCAAAGTGCTTCATTTGTCCCAGATACGAGTTCGCCGATACCACGAACTCTTCGCCGTGCATTTCCACATATCACGATTCTTGTGCCAGATGGTTGTAGTGTGCCAGCGCATCACGGAAATACCCCACCGTGGGGTTGCTGATGTACGTCCGTCCCAGTTTCACCACGCCGCCGATATACGGGATGCCCTTGCGGTAATATTGCAGGTACATCTTCCGGGGGTGTAGTGTTAGCCCGTTTGCTACCAGCCAGTTGAGGATACGTTCACACATCGCCAGCAGATACTCCTTGCTCTGATGTACCAGTGCCATGTCGTACACATACCATCCGTAGAACGGCACGTCCCATTCCCCTGTGGCCAGATGATCAAGCAGACTTAGAAAGAAGTTTCCCGACATCTGGCTCGTCAGTTTCCCCGATGGGCAGCCCGTGCCATCCGTCGGTGTGGAACAGGCTTTTGTCTCGTGGCAATCCTTTCCAGTGGCTTGCTGGACAGCCGCGGATTCAGTTCTTCTCCGGGCGGTTGAAAATTGTTTCATGCAGCAGGTAGAGCAGCATCAGCTGGTTATTTTCCCGGTAGGTTTCCCGCAGGAACTTTTCCAACCGCTCGTAAAGCAGCATCGACATATCCAGACAAATATCTACCATCCTTATCCCTAGACTATACTTATAGAACCGGGAAAATCCTGCGTGGCACGGAACAGCATATTCAACAGCCGATACGCGGCACAATAAATTGGTTATTCTTCGGTTGGAGTCATAAAAAAAATATCGCCGATCCGCTTCGCGGGGATTGTTTTTTAATGAACCTAGAACCCGTAACCAATATTTCAAATTACTTAATTATCAGTTGTTTATTAGCGATTCCCATTCACCTATACGGGTAAAAAATAGAGCACAAAAGACTGATTTTCAGAGATGTTGAATTTTAGACTGCGGATGTTAGATATAATAAAAATGCTACACTCCGCTAAAAGCACTAAAACCACCATCAATAGGAAGTAATGCTCCTGTTATAAAACTTGCAGCATCACTACACAAAAACTGTACGGCACCATTTAGTTCATTTATGTTACCAAAGCGTTTCATTGGGGTTTTAGCTAATACTTTTTTGCTTCGTTCTGTCAACGAGCCGTCAGGATTGATGAGTACGGCACGATTTTGATCGCCAATAAAAAAGCCTGGGGCAATAGCATTAACACGAATACCATCACCATACTTTAAAGCCAACTCACTTGCTAACCATTGAGTAAAATTAGCAATAGCAGTCTTAGCAGCTGAATACCCAGGAACCCGGGTAATGGCACTATATGCTGCCATTGAAGATACATTGACAATGCAACCTTTACCTTGTTTTGCCATGACTTTGCTAAACACTAAGGAGGGATAAACTGTACCATTCATATTTAAGTTAGTCACTTTCTCCCAGCAAGTGATGTCCATATCATAGAAGTGCTGTTCAGGAGTCAGTGTCGCTCCAGGCATATTACCACCAGCTATATTGAGCAATATATCAACTTTCTCCCATTTCGTCACAATTTCATCGGCCAACTTTTTCAAGCTGTTAATATCAAGTACATTACCCACAATGCCCATAACATCTACACCATAGGTTTTCAATTCGGCTACTCGCTTGTCTAGTTGCTCTTGGCGTATATCAACAGCCACAACTTTAGCCTTTTGCTGAATAAAACTTTTAGCAACACTACCACCTAATACACCTCCTGCACCAGTGATTACAGCTACTTTACCTGCAATACTAAACTGTTCGTTCATATATTTATTCCTTTCTTTTTAACATACAAAATTTATAAATCCAGTTCATTTCTCACAACCGCCATCATTCCCTCCACTTGTGCCAAAGCCAACATACGTCCATGGAACGAATAGCCCGGATTATACCCTTTTTCTTCATCACCCAACATCAAACGGCCATGATCCACACGCATAGGTAAGTTAGGATTTTCTTTCTCAAAGATGCGGATAAGCTCTATTAAATGTCCGCGTCCTGACAGATGAGAACTCTCTATGAAATTTCCACCCGGCATGGCAGCTGTACTACGCAAGTGGACAAAATGAGTACGTGAAGCGAATTTCCTTGCCAATTCGCGCGTGTCATTTTGCTCACCGGCACTGAGAGAACCTGCACAGAAGGTCAAACCATTGTGCGGATTGCTCACCGCCTTTAAAAACCAGGCGATATCTGATTCGTCCGTAACAATCCGAGGCAAACCCAATACTTGAAAAGGTGGATCGTCAGGATGTACACACATATTTATGCCATATTCATCACACACCGGCATAATAGCAGCAAGAAAATATCTCATATTCTCACGAAGCATATCACGATTAATTCCTTTATATAGGGACAATAGCTTTTTGAAAATATATATAGGATTCTTGTCACCCTCTTTAATGTTTCCATTGACAAAACCTTGCGTCTTTACGATAATGGTATCAATTAGCTCATCTTTTTCGGCTTCCGTAATAGTCTTATCCAATTCGGCAACTAATTCCAGTTCTTTATCTGAATAATCAGCTTCCGCATTCTCACGTTGTAACAGCTTCAAATCAAAATAAGCAAAACGGATTCTGTCAAAATATAGAGAAGAAGTCCCGTCATTACACAAATGCCGCAAATCTGTACGAATCCAATCAATCACAGGCATGAAATTATAACATACGGTCTTAACTCCCGCTTTACCCAAATTTGCAAGACTCTCTTTATAGTTTTCAATTAATTGGTCGCATTCAGGACCGGCATACTTTATTGCCTCAGATACCGGCAGGCTCTCTACTACGGACCATCGCAAACCAAAGGACTCAATATAGCCTTGCAAATCCTTGATGGTATCCAAAGGCCATACTTTTCCGTTGGGTATGTCATGCAAAGCTGTAACTATGCCTTCGACACCTATCTGCCGTAACATAGCAAGTGTTATTTTATCTTGCTTGCCAAACCATCTCCATGTCTTTTCCATCCTATATTATTTATAAGAATACAACTTTATCTGATCCAAGACAATCCCCTCATCAAGTGCTTTAACCACCAATCGATGTTGTTTTTTCTTTTTCACAGGCAAGAGAACTTTTCTGATTGCCTGATTTCTCAAAACATTTTCTTTCCATTCCTCGCTTCGGCCTTGTGTCTGATACTCCACTATTTGAGGTTCGTTTCCATCTAAAGATATAGCCACCCGTAAAGTCCCTCCGTCTGTCAACGGATGATTAGGCAGCAGGGCTATCTCCAATTCAACCGAATCGGTTGCACAATCCTGAAAGTTGAAAGCTAACTTGGTATCCTTTTCAATCGATGCAGCCTTTTCCTCATAGCCCAATCCCTCACAAGAAACAGGAGAACCTTCCGAACATTCCATGGCATTCCACTTATACAAGGGCGCACGTTCCTCTAATATAGGTTCCTGCACCGATGACCTATCTACCGGTTCGAATACAGGCAATCTACGCGGCTGATGATCCATCATGCGATGCCATTTTCCATGATTATGAATACCCGTATTATAGATGCGAGTCAATGAAACAATGCTGTCATAGGCCATATCACTTTTTTGCCAACTCATCTCCCCATGCCGGGCAAATTGTGCATAGAGCATCTTCTTGTTCATTTCAGCAGATGATTGTACCGGATATTTCACTAATTGAAAATAGGTATCCTTACGATCATCGGGAATTTGCCGGAAAAGAGCCTCCGCCTCATCCGAGACGCGTTGGTAATCAGCCAAACGTTGGTTTATGTACTGACGGCTCCATGGAAGGTCTTTCACTATCCTATAAGCATTAGTATGATATTCTTCTTCACGCGTATTACCCATAAATTCAGGTTTACGGATATATGCCAACCGATAATGCTCTTTCATAACCGGCAATAACATTCTTCCTTCCTTTTCTCCAAATTCTCGCTTTAGAAAATTTTCCAGATGAGCATCAACGCCTTCTTGAGCCACTTTTTCCATATTCCAAGCCATATCCATAAATAACTCAGTCTGATATTCTGCAGGTTTAATATCACCTACATTCAAGATCCACATCTTTTGGATACCGCGGTCGTAAGCCAATTTCATTTGTTGGTGAAGCAATGCAGGACTAAATGTTCCAAGCCACAGATAATCATGTGGCCGCCCCCAATAAGAAACGTGATAATAAATACCGTTTCCCCCTTTACGGGCACTCTCTTCCTCCGTTGGGAAATGACGGATGTATCCATAATTGTCGTCACACCACATCAAACAGATGTCTTCTGGTACTTGCAAGCCTGCGTTATACACGTTCAGAACCTCTTTGTAGGGAATAAACACTTGCGGAACGGCAGTTATATCCTTGTTGACATACTTCTGCAATAAACCACGTTGGTCGTTCAATACATGCTTCAACACATTCTTTTGTTCCTCAACAGTTTTTGTACCATTCATCTGCCCGTCATGCACGCCACGCATACCTACCGTATAAAGTATTTCTTGGTTTGCTACCTCTTTGACACGATTTTCCCAAAAGCGGAGTACTTCATTACTGTTGTTCACATAGTCATAGTCACCCTTACCTCTTTTCCCCCATTCAACAGCCGTACTTGATGCCATCGGTTCACAGTGGGAGCCACCGATATAGATACCATATTTTTCTGCCGCTTCACGATTTCCCGGGGTAAGGAAAAAGGGTTGAGTGCATTCGTGCATGGCAGGCCAATAATAATTGGCTCTCAAACGGAGCATTAATTCAAAAATGCGTTCATTGGTTTTAGGTCCGATACGCCCCGGTTTATACCATGGTTCGTATGTCAAACTACTCCATTGCATCAATCCCCAGTCTTCATCATTGATGAAGATACCACGATATTCCACAGAGGGGGATTGTATATCTGAATATCCCGCAGGAAGTTCAAAAAAAGCCCGCTTCTTTGGAGTGGCATCTGCCCACCATTCCCACGGTGACACTCCTATCATACGAGAGAGCTCCATAAGTCCATAAGCCATTCCGTGTCCGTCACTGCCGACTATTAGTAAGTTACCGTTCGACAACACTTTCATCAAGAATGCCTGTTTTTTACCCTCCAAAGCCGAAATATCCGTATCTGACAAAATTTGGTTTTGCAAAGATGCCACGACAACAGTTCCTTTGGACGGACTTTCTTGTACAGCGGCCGAGAAAACTGCTTCGTAATCGCGTTTGAATAGATTCAAGGCAGTTTGCACCACCGGGGTGTCATTGGTATCACAAGTCACAGATATGGGCTTTCCGGCTTGAAGACGAAATTGCGCCCACGAAGTTTGCACGAACATACATCCTACCAACAAGCTTAAAAATGTTTTTTTCATCAAACAGTCCTCCAGTGATTGAATTTAAAAATAGCGTATTTCATCAATGGTCACGAAAGTGTTATCGCTTCCATAGATACGTAAAGTCTTATCACTCCAAGTCGGTTGTATACCTGTAACTTCCACAGATAAGGTATAAGAACCAGTCGGCATTTTGGGAGTTATGATACGTATTGCCTTTTCCGGGTATTGGCTATAAAAATCAACCAAGGATGTATATACCACCTTATTCCTTTCGTTCAACACACTTACCTTGGCATATCCACTGTGCGCATCAGCCTCTCCAATAATGACACTTTGTGTTCCCTGAAATGTAAACGACAATTTACTGCCTTTCTTGTTTGATTTCCAACTTTCATTGACTGTATTCCAGCCCTTGCCCACTTTAATTTGTTCTTTTTCTGCCAGTCGGCTTCCTTTCAAAACATCCACAGGAGCTAATGTTTCTATATCCCAAGCTTGCCAATATTCAGGGATAGAAATCTTGGCTCCATTCACCTGCAAAGGCATCCATACATACGTGGCGGCTGAAGCTTGATGTGGATATGACCAACGGTCTCCCATAAACATCGGTATCGTATCGTTTCCTCGCTTTAAAGGGAATACAAATGTACTTTGTGAATTGTATGTCAGCTTACCCTCCGGACAAAACAACCCTTGTTTCGTCCATGGACCTTCTATTTTGGGAGCGGTAAAATAAAAGTTATCGTTCTTTGCCCAACTGGTCAGATTGGAATAAAGCAGATAGTACATACCGTTTTTCTTGAACATGGCAGGTGATTCTCCTGAATTTTTCACATAGGCAACTTCCGCTTCCACAGACCGATAATCACTGCTCAACCGATAAATAGGACCGTGATGTATCAATAAATATCCTTTTCCATCGGTATCCTGAAAAGTTCCCATATCCCAGCGCTTCACCGGTTTTCCCTTGTAGAGTAACGGTCCTTGCAGCTGATAATCACCCGCAATAGTCTTGCAGGTAGCCAAGCCGATATAAGGGTCTTTATATCCCATATCATCGGCGTGCATCAGCATGATGTACTCACCCGTTTCTGGACACTTCATTACCTTCACACGTTCTCCTACACGGTTAGGACCGAGGATGCCTTCCGGTTGCACCCGAAGAACCACATTTTCAAATTTCCAGTTCACAAGGTCATCTGAAGAATAACACGAAAAACCTGGGAAAGCATTGCTCTTGTCCGACTTCCACTCACCGAACAGATAGTACTTTCCATTTTCCTCCACAATGCAAGCACCATGTGCATTGACGATGTTTCCTTTGTCATCAAACCATGGAATGCCGTTGACTACCCCTTTATTTTGTGCTACAACTGTTCCTATCTCCAATAAAAAGAACAGTAAAAATAATAAATGCTTCATCCTGTTTCTTAAATTCCTTTATTTACTAAAATATAATATACCAATGCCCAATCCTGATCATTAGCATAGGGATCATAAAACTGAGCTTTCACACCATCTATCTTATAAGGATACATATAAGCACAAGATGCTTTTCCATCCTCAAAGAATAGACAAAGATTGTTACGGACTACATTTTCGGCACGTTTCTGATAGGATGTATCTCCGGTGCAAAGCGCATAATAGTAGTATACGGCTCCCGTAATAGTACTCCAATAATGTGGAAAAGTGTCACCGAACATTTCTCGCTTGCCAAACCAGTGCCCATCCCAATGGCGGATAGCCACTTCATTCAAATGGTAACTGGGTTGAAAGCCATTGAATGCTTCTACCACAGGCATTTGGCGTTTTATCTCATCCAAATATTTCTGTTCTTTCGTCACCAGATAAAGCTGTGCCAAAAACTGAACAGCCGGTGCCACAATACTTTGTTCATAGTTTACTTCAAATTTAGGATAATCCAGTCCGTTCTGAATAAACACTTCACCTGTCTTTTCGAAATCTTTCAAAAGTTTTTTATACTCTTTCTTCATACCAGCTTGTTCCAAAGACTCCAAACCAATCTTTACAGGAATACCGATGGCATAAAATCCATATCCGAATTGACGAAACATGGACTGTAACGTTTCATAGCCATGCACGGCAAACTGCTTGTCGCCTGTTGCCTGATACATCTGGAAATAAAAATCAGCAACCCACATGTAGTTATATCCACGATTGCGGTTTGTCTGGTCCACGCTGGAATAAGTCACGTAGTCTTTTGTTTGCAATCTTTCACGTAAAAATTTAGCATATTTCAACAATGAAACTTTCAAGGTTTCATCTTTTGTCAACCTATATTGCTTGGCCAACAATACTCCCATTCCTACGCGCTCTGCACCTTCGTCACGATCCACCGGATTACAGTTAGGGGTATCATTTAGGTAAATACTATCCCCTTCATTGTCATATACCATATAAGCTCCATAACGGGGATCTGCGGCATTATTCATCTGCTGATGTGTGCGGATAAAATCTACACGTTTCCTTAATAATTCCATTTCATTATCAACTACCAACAAGTCGGCGTGTGTTCGTTTGCTTCCATTATAAAAGAAATCCAGACGTACTTCACCAGGGTGCATCAATGTTGTTTCCACTACATATTTTCCATTATCCTTCCGGACGGGGACGGGAGATCCATTCATCTGAGCCTTACAATTTTTCAAGGGAAAATCGCTCTTTACCTCCATACGTGCTGTTTCTCCCTTTTGATATACATATTTGTCGCAGGAAACCAATACACCACCTCGTTCCAATAATTTCCGTTTAAAGTCCTCATTTCCTTCATGAGCGAATAGTGTCCATGCTACCGAGTAGCTTTCATTCGGTTTAAGAAAAGTATCAGGCAAATTCAAAGCGAAAATACCTCGATAATGTGAATTTGCCTTTTTACGTCCTCGTTCCCAGATTTCATAACTTTTCACGGCTCCTTTTGTTAATACCAGTCCCAAATGAGGAGCAGCACCTCCCATACGAAGTGCATTTACGTATGCTGCATTTTCGCCCTCCCATATCTGAACATTGGCACGAGCGTCAATGCATTCTTTCGCCCCGGGATAATTGTCATTGAACGGAGTGTAGATACCGATATCATGGAGAGATACTTCCTCTTTACCTTCATTTACAAAGGTATATTCTTCTATCAAATCATTGTTTTTAAATACACGATTTACCTGAATACGGATATCACCTTCCCGATAGGTTGCATTCATGCCATCCGCACTTATCTCTATGGGAGTGTTCCATTCTTTCTTGACAGTTTCATGCCCTTTGGTTATTGTGAAATATCCCAATCCCCATGCTAAATGCTCTTTGACCCATGGGTATTGGATCCCATCAGTTCTTACCAGCCAGTTCATGTTATGGATATCATTCTTAATATTTAGTTCACTAACACCTCCGGTATGTAGGTTTATATCTAATTTAAAATCCGTTTCTTCAGCAAACAAAGCAGCTGAAATAAATGAAAGGAGCAGAAAGACTCCTGTTTTTCTTAGAAAATGTCTATTCATGGTTTTTATTTTTATATACCGTTTAATAGAAATAAGACCGTTCTTAGTTTTGATAATAAACGGTCTTATTTCTTTTTTACTAATCCCTATTGAAAACTTATATATATTAATCTCTAACAAATTATATTATCGTTCTGCTGGTATGCCTGCTTCCAACGGCCAGTATGGATTCTGATAAATAGGTGACTGTTCTTTATTTTGTCCGTCAGGGGCAGTCAGCAGGAATTGTTTAATCATAATTGGATTAAGGTAATGAGCCATATTCCAAGTTAAACCGTTGTAACAGATTTGATTCGTCTGTTTTTGATAAGGACGATAATACTCGCTATTTGCCTGTGGAGACATATTGGCCGCACTTGTACCATCAGACACGACTTTAGCTGCATCATACCATTGTTGCATCGGAGTATTCCAAAAGTGAATTCCTTCAGGAATAAATGGAGTTGTCATCAACTGATCCATGGCGCGCCAACGACACAGATCCATATAACGCAATCCTTCTGCCAAAAATTCGCAACGACGTTCACGACGAATGTTATAAAGAATCTTGTCTGTCAATATTTTACCACCTGAATAAGCTCCCCAATCATTTTTAGCTTCTTCTGACATATCTGTAGCATCGAATGTCTTTTGAAGGTCATCACTGATATGGGCACGCTGACGAACTAATTTCCAATATTCGGTAGCACTTGCATCCAAAGTTCCTGTACGTTCATAAGATGCTTCCATATAATTCAATAAAGCTTCAACTGCACGATAGGAAATTGCTGCCATATATCCATGATCTAGATTACATTCGCTTTGTCTGAAAGTTCCTCCTTTACGCAATGAGTACCCGGTAGCATAACCACGTTGGCTATCGCTGGTATTTAAAATGTTTGGAGCTGGCTCTGTATATTGTACATCAATGCCTGGCATATCTGGATAGATGATATTAACTTGTCCTTTATCTTTTAAGAAAAGAAAAAGACGGGAATCACGGTTTGTACGCACATCTGTTATTGTCTTATCTCCTTTATAGTAACCATCCCCGTCAGCACAAGTGCCATGTTTATATATAGGAGTACCGTCTTCCATTAAGAAATTGTTAACATAAGCGCTGGTTAAACCGGCCAAATAATTGCCCCAGTTGGCAGCAACACCCACATTGTTTGTACTTAGCCCTTGTGCATACTGACGCCATAACAATACCTCATTCATCCCAGAAAGATCTGTTGATGCAAACATATTATAATAAGGATTGGCTTCATCCGTCTCGGACTGCTGCAACTTTCCTGTATTGACTGTCAGTTGTCCCTTGTATTTATCCGCCACTTCTTTTGACGCTTTCATGGCCTCATCCAAGAAGAAATTTATTTCATTGTCAATACTGCCACTTTGAAACTGATAATCGGAATTATAATCTTTATTTTTTCCCGGCCATCCTTCGCCATTAGGGACAAAAGCAGAACCCTTAAAATATTTTAACCAAGTACCTTCGAACAAAGCTACCCGTGATTTTAATAATAATGCCGCATCCCTGCCAATACGAGTTTTATTCATGGTAGTTGCCCCAAGAAGTCCAATAGCCTTGTCCAAATCAGAAAGAATGAAACGAGCCACTTCTGTACGCGGTTGACGCTTACTAGCTTCTGTCAACAAAACAGCATCATCGGTTAAAGGCTCAGTTATAATCGGAAAATCACCGAACATCCGATAACGATTAAAATATTCACATGCGCGCAGGAAATACATCTCTCCTATATAATGTTTAATGGATGACAGGTCTCCTGTAATTATATTGTTTGCACCACTTAAGTCGTTGCCACTTGCATCACCAAATTTAGGAAGCACATTGGCAAAGAAATAGTTGAGTCGATAAATTGTTTCAAATTTCCAATTATCATCACTATTGGGAACTAACCATTGGTCTTTTGTATAACAGCTGGAAGCAGAAGTACCTATCTGGTTATCAGTACCTTTATCATTATCAAAAATACCATAAAAACTGTCATGCGAAGGTAATATGCTTGAATAATATTTATCTGCATATGCCTGTAAATGAGTTGCATCAGTAAAATAAAATTCCGGTGCTATAGAAGATTCCGGCTCACGGTCCAAAAAGTCTTCACATGAAGTAAATGTTCCACATAAAGCTAAAAATAATAAAGCTATGTATAATTTATTCGTTTTCATTATTTGATAAGATTTAAAGAGTTAAACTTAAGCCAAATGACCATGTTCTAGATAACGGATAAGCATTACCACCATTACCACCACTTATTGTTTCAGGATCAAAAAGTGAAGACAATGAGGTTCCGGTCCAAAGGTTCTCGCCCGAAACAAATAGGCGGCATTTGTTAAGACCTACTTTCTGAGTCCATGCAACGGGCAATGTATAGCCAATTTGTAAATTCTTCAGACGTATATAAGAAGCATCCTGCAAATAACGGGTCTGAGTTTGTTGGTTTTTACCCCCCTCAGAGAATATAGGTCGAGGATAATAAGCATCAAGATTAGCAGGTATCTCATGTCCTTCTATACCGATAGGTTCAGCACGGAAATAATCTCCATGTTCAACAAAAGCACGGGAAAACCACATTGACTGGTTGCCTTGTACTCCAAAAAGCATACCATTATAGTTTTTGTCTCCCCAAAAATCTCGTTTCATTACCCCTTGGAAGAAACATCGGAAATCAAAGCCTTTCCAGTCTGCACTCAAATCTATACTAAAAAAGTAATGAGGATTCTTATTACCAATCACTTTCAAATCTCCATGATCTTCCAATGTTTCAGCCCCTTTGGTTATTCCAGGCTTGCCATCTAAGTCAGCATACATGATATCACCGGCTGCCCATTTAGAACCCAATGAATTCTGACCGCCAACTTTATCTAAATGTGCCTGCATTTCTTCATCTGTCTTGGCTATACCAACCGTTTCGAACCCCCATATTTCATTATTTTCATGTCCATTCAAATAGTTCCAAATCGAATTTGTGGTATTTCCCGGATAACTATCTATAATAGTCTTGGCATCAGATACTGTAGCAGTGACACCATATCCCAATCCATTGTTCAATCGGTCTTTCCAAGATAAAGAGATTTCCCAACCTTTTGTTCTCAAATCACAGTTGTTGGTTTTCGGAACCTTTACTCCTAGTGTAGCCGGTAATTCAGGAGCCGGACCAACCATGTTTTTTGTAAAACGAGTGTACACGTCTACTGAGCCAGTCAAACGATTATTCAACAAGCCAAAGTCTACACCCGCATTCCATGAACGCACACTTTCCCAAGTTAATGCAGTACTTATCAAGTCACCGACTTCGGCCGTACTTGGTTTTCTTCCATCTTGCAACCAACCGCCATCATTCGGTTTTAAATTCATGACCCGATAAGTAGGATACCAACTATTCGTGTTCTGATTAGACAATTCACCATATGAGAAACGGAATTTAAACGTGTTGACTACATTTGACAGCTTTTCCCAAAAATTTTCTTGAGCCACATTCCAGCCTAAAGAGAACGAAGGAGACAATTGCCAACGATTACCACGACGAAAACGGGATGTTCCATCATAGCGCATATTAACTTCAGCTAGATAACGCCCTTTATAGTCATAATTCAAACGCCCGAAGAAACCGGCGGTTGCCCATTCGTTATGATAGCCACTAATGGAAGGATCTTTCGGTTCCCCTTTGCCGTTCAATCCAGTTGTCAAATCAAATTCCGGCATATCTTCGTTCATCAGACCATATCTTGTGGTCGAAGAATAATCCTGTTTCATTTCCTCAGCCTGAAATCCCAGCATTACTTGGAAATTGTGTGTATCTGCAAAAGTATGAGAGTAAGAACTATAAATATTTAAATTCAAATAATTCTCTTTCTTATAAGACTGCATCAATTTGGTATCTTCTTTTTTGTCTATAATTGTACCGTCTGCATTATATCCATTATAAGGTAAGGTTGTTTCCTTTACGGACTCATCGTAAATACTGTAGTTCAATTCCACATTAGTAATCCAGTTCTTGATAGGCTCCAAAACAAGTGCTGCTTGATGATAGTGTTGATCGGCTCTGACATTCCTTTTTCCTCCCTTTTCCAATAAAATAGAAGGGTAATTGGACATTAGCTCGCCATTAGGATCATACAAAGGAAGATTAGGCCAAGATTGACGTCCTAGATAATCATAGAACCTTCCATCGCCTAAATAAGTAGGGCGCTTCTTGTCACTACGAGTAAAACGCGTATTGTATCTAAATTTCAGCCAATTAGTAATAGTTGCATTTATCTTTCCGGCAGCATTATAGCGCTGTAATCCATCTTCCCCTAATTTTAACAGACCGCCTTGATCCAAATAATTGAATGAAGCATAGTAGGTTATTTTCTCAGCACCTCCCGTTACACTTACGTTATGTTCTTGTGAGAAAACACTACTTTTATAAGTTTCATCGTACCAATCAGTATTAGCATATCCTTTTGTCCATGTATCCTCCCACAAATTAGGATTATTTGGTTTCGTATCTAAGTTGTGAGCCAATTTTCCTGACTGATAATCAAGCATTTTTTGCATTTGGGTATCATCAAATACAGGACCGTCCCCTTTATTAATCGCTGCACTATTGAAAAAATTAGCAAAAGTATAAGAGTCCATCATGTCAGGCAGATTCATCGGACTTGCTATACGAAAACTATTGTTATAGTTTACAGACACTTTACCTTGCTTCCCACTTTTAGTCGTTACAAGAATTACTCCAAAAGGAGCACGAGAACCGTATATAGAAGATGCAGCCGCATCTTTTAATACAGAAATATTTTCAATATCTTGCGGATTAATCGTATTCAAATCCCCTTCCATACCATCAATCAAAATAAGTGGGCTACCGCTTGAACCATCGCCAATAGTTCCATTGCCACGAATGTTTATACTTGCCGTTTTGTCAACCTCTCCCGTACTGGTTGAAATTTGTAATCCAGGAACTAATCCTTGTAATGCCATTGTTGCACTAGCCACAGGGCGTGATTCTAATTCTTTTGCAGTTGCAATACCTACAGAACCTGTCAAATTTACTTTTTTCTGAGTACCGAAACCAACGACTACCACCTCGTCAAGCATTTCTGCATCTTCTTTCAAGATTATATTAAGAGGTGTATTGCCGACTTTTACTTCTTGATTTACATATCCAATATAAGATATAACCAATACAGTCCCAGGCTGGACATTCAGAATAAAATTACCATCAAAGTCAGAGATTGTACCATTTGTAGTACCTTTCTCCAAAATACTAGCCCCAATAATGGGTTCGCCCATTACATCTTTTACAGTTCCAGATGTAGCTTTTTTCTGTTGGGCAACTTGTACTATAGTCGCATTGCTTTCTGCCAACACCATGGAGGGATGTCCAGTAAGAAAACCAAAGCAAATCAATAAAGCAGCAAGAGCCTTTTGTTTGTTTTTAAATGAATCTGATTTCATTGTTTTTCCTTTTTTTAGAATAAAGTTAATAAATTTATTATTGTCGTTTTTCCAACTTTCGACAGGCAAATTTAAAAAGATAAGATTTGTAAATACGTGTAAAATAGCCCATAAAACAAAGACAAATCGTTCATGAACGATTTGTCTTGCATATTGATTTATCAGACTATGTTTTATCTGGTACCACTGAGCCTCATCCTATTGCCTTTATCGTATTCTAACTTCCTGACACAGACAGAACGGCTGTAACTGCCACCTCCAGGAAGAATACCATTATGATAGAAAAAATACCAATGTCCTTTAAATTCTACAATAGCAGGATGTATCGTATCACTATTCTTTGCTTGTTCTGACAATATACCCTTGTATTCATAAGGACCTTCTATATTTTTAGCCATAGCATAGGCTATCTTTTCTGGGAAATCTGTAGCATAAGTCAAGTAATACCATCCGTTATGCTTGTGCACCCATGGTGCTTCAGTAAATTGAAAGTTTGTAAAGTCTATCTGTTTGATATCTCCATCTATTTCAGTCATGTTCTCTTTAAGTTTGGTATAATAGCAAATCTTGTTCCCCCAAAACAGGTAAGCCTGCCCGTCATCATCTATGAAAACCGCCGGATCTATACATACCCAAAAATGAGAAGCTCCCGCACAATCGTCATTAGTCAACAAAGGTTTTCCTAAGGCATCCTTGAAGGGTCCTTCCGGACGATCAGAAACTGCCACGCCAATGCCGGAACCATTGGTGCTGGCATAAAAATAATATTTCCCATTGCGATGTACAATATGCGAAGCGTAGGCATATCCTGTCTTGTCCCAAGTAAAATCACTAATTTTTAATGGAGTGGGATATGTTGTCCAATTCACCATATCGGTACTAGAGAATACACACCAATCTTTCATGTGAAATCCTTTTTGATCCGCTGCCGCATCATGCCCTGTATATAGCCAAAGTGTATCATTTACCACAAGAGCAGCTGGATCTGCGGTATATCGGTCAGTGAATAATGGATTTTGTGCCCGCACAGGGACTAAAAATATTATAACTATCAGCGAACTGATGATAGATAATACAGATTGATTCATAAGATTTATAATATTACTGGTATCTACTCAAAATAAAAGCTTTCTACTTCAAATAGTTCCTTGTCATCTTCGCCCAAGAAGCTAAAACAAACTGCATGTTTGCCAAAGGAAGGAGTTTGCGTCAAAGGAACTTGCATTTTCACCAATTCTTTTTCTTTACCTGGTTTCACGGTAACTTCGCAAAGTGGTGATGATTCTAAATTATCAGCATATATTTTGATAGTACCTCCAAGTTTGGGCTTGACATACAGATTTATGTAGCGGGCGGGATATGTAAAATGGAAATATTTCCAGAAAGCCGTATCCCCATTTTTAATTCCGGCTAGACGTTCTTGCCCGTCCTCGAAAGTTTTGATCCTTATATTACCACTAAGAAAACAAGCCAAACGAGCCTCAATCTCTTGATATGGATTCAGCGGAGAGGCAATACCCTGTGAAGTCATTTCCACTTCTTTGATTAAACCGTTCTCATCAAATTCAATCGGTTCGATACATGTCTTACGAAAAACCTTTTCACCGTTAGTGGAACGATGATAAAAAATGAACCATTCACTACCTATTTGAGTAACGGAACCATGATTGTTCCATGATAACGGATCACATCCATAGTTGTCTATGATAACTCCCCGATAAGTAAACGGTCCCATAGGAGAAGTGGATGTGGAATAGCCTATACAAGTAGGACGCCGCCCCCTACGGCTTTCATCAGCATAAGTCAAGTAATAAATCCCATTTCGCTTGAAGGCTTGTACACCTTCATGGAAATAATGGTCACGATTATTGATGATTCCATCACGCATGGTCGATAAATCAATACCTTTCATATCGGCACGCATCTTGGCTACTTTCAGTGAAGCTTGCCCCCAATAATAATAGATTTGTCCGTCATCGTCAATAAAAACAGAGGGGTCTATCTGATTGCACCCTTCCAGTTTATAACCCTCTTTAAAGGGGCCTATTGGCGAAGCGGAGGTGGCAATACCTTCTGCATACGCTTTGTCAGGAGTACAAAAGAAAAGATAATAAATGGAATCTTTGTAAATACAGTCCGGGGCAAACAATAATGCATCCGTACCGGTTATTTCATCCCGTTCTCCTTTGGAAGCAAGGATATTTTTATGTAACGTCCATTTCTTCATGTCCGAAGAAGAAAGAACATCATTCTCATGACAACACCATTTCCCGGCAGCTTCATCGCGTGAACCATATACATAAATTCTACCGTCTGTCCACTGACGTGCTAACGGGTCAGAAAGAAATGTTCCTTCCTGAGTTATTGGATTTTGGGAAAAGGCTTCCACGTTTAATCCTGCCAACAATATTGTTGGCAGGATTATAATTCTAAAGATTCGTTTCATTGTTTTTGTAACATTTAGTTATTGGAAATTAATTGTTATAGTTGCGCTTTCTAACCCTTCAGACATGGCTTTTAGTGTGCAGGTTCCGACTTTTCCGTCATTTTGCAACACTACTAAGCACTTACCATAAAAAGCTTTACGCTTGTTGTCCTTGAAACGTTCCATGGAAAAAGGGCTTCCATTGTCAACTCCAGCAATGAAACAGTTACCTTCTACGTCAAATTGTACCAAATTGTCAGCATTAGGACATAAATTGCCTTCTTTATCCAATACTTCCACAGTGATAAAACTCAAGTCCTTTCCATCGGCACAAAGTTGTGTACGATCAGGAATGAGGCGTATCCGTGTAGGTTCACCCGCAGTGCGGACTTCTTTCTCCATAACCGTTTTACCCGCTTTACGCGAAACAATTTTTACCTTCCCCGGTTCATATTTCACTCGCCAAGCCACATGATACTCACCATCGGCTTTGCGTTTCACTCCTTGCGATTTACCGTTGACGAATAGTTCCACCTCGTCAGCTTGGTTATAATATGCCCACATGTCTATTTCTTGTCCCTCTGCCCAGTTCCAGTGTGGGAAGAGATGAAGTACGGTTTTGTCCGTCCACTCAGACTGATACATATAATATACGTCCTTGGGAAAGCCAGCCAAATCAATAATGCCAAAATAAGAACTACGAGCAGGAAAGCCAAATGGAGTAGGTTCACCCAAATAATCGAAGCCGGTCCAAATATATTGACCACTGATAAAATCGTTCATTTGCATCATACGCAAAGAATTCTCATGGTACGTACCCCAAGGAACGTGACAATTATCATAAGACGAACAGAGATAATTAGCATTTTCATAAGCTTCCCTTTCTTTTTTGCTGACATTACCACCTTTCAGGGGCCAAATATATTTTTGATCACTCGGCATACGATAATAGCCACGTGTCATCAGACCGGAGACAGTCTCTGTGGCAAGGAAAGGCTTGCCGGGGAAATTCATTGGCACATCTGCATAATTCTGATGATGATAGTTGTACCCGATTATATCTAAAGAGTTTGAACGGAACAAATGATTATTAGGGCTGGGCTCGTGACAAGCAGCTATAACAGGACGTGTTGCATCCAATAATCGTGTTCTGTCTGCTAGTTTTTTACAAAGCAAGGAGTTGACACTCATACTTTCTCCTTCTTTTGCCAATTGTTCCTTTCCAAACCCGAAATTCAATATAAAATTTGCTTGTTCGACAGAGAGTGTATCTCTATCGGCATGTGTCCACTGTTCTAACACTTCGTTTCCTATACTCCACATAAAGATAGAAGGGTGGTTGCGGTCGCGCAGTATCAAATCATCCAAATCCCGTTCATGCCACTCATTGAAATAACGAGAATAGTCATATTTAGTCTTCGATTTATACCACATATCAAATGTTTCATCCATTACGATGAATCCCATACGATCACAAAGGTCTAACAGTTCAGGAGCAGGCGGATTGTGTGAACACCGGATGCCATTACAGCCCATTTCTTTCAATATTTCCAGCTGACGCTCAATGGCACGCGTGTTGGCTACCGATCCTAAACAGCCCAAATCATGATGCATACATACTCCGTTGATTTTTATAGGTTGATCATTAAGAAAGAACCCTTTATGGGCATCAAAACGGAATGTACGTATTCCTGTCGTTGTATAGTAAGTGTCCGTTAAATTACCATTTACACGTAATTCCGTTTTTACTTGATAAAGATAAGGTTTGTCCAAACTCCATATATGGGGTCTGTCCAAGGTCAATCGTTGTGTGCAAATAGCTGTATCACTGAGCTGTACCTGAATGTTTTCCACTTCCTTGCAAATTTCTTTACCATCTCTGTCGTGTACAATTGAAGTCACCTCTACTTCAACATTCTTTTCCCAATCATTCTTTATGGTGGTTTGCACATCCATCAGTGCACGCGAAGTGGAGACTTCGGGTGTAGTTATGTATGTTCCCCACAGGTCCACATGTACGGGATTGAGTACCTGCAACCGGACATCACGATAAATACCACTTCCTGAGTACCAGCGTGAGTTAGGTTGCTCATTATTATCCACCTTTACAGCCAGTATATTTGTACCATTTTGTTTTAAATAAGGAGTCAAGTCATAACGGAATGAAATGTAACCATTAGGACGCTTACCCAATAACACGCCATTCAGATATACTTCCGAATTCATATACACTCCATCAAAATCAATGAATACCTTCTTTCCTTTCATATCACGAGACATTAAAAAGCTTTTACGATACCAGCCTATTCCTCCTGGTAAGGCTCCACCACCTGCACCGGAAGGATGAGCTGCATCAAAATCCCCTTCAATAGACCAATCATGAGGTAAATTCAATACTCTCCATGAGGAATCATCAAATTCCACTGTTTCCGCATCTTTTACGTCTCCTAACCAAAAACGCCAGTCGGAAGTAAAATCAGTTGTACTCTTTACTTCTTTTTTGCCCGTATCGCATGAATAAAAGGCAAAAAAGAACACATTTAATAACAAAACTAATGTTGTCCTATTCATTTTCTTATGTTTTTATGATTAATCTAAATTCTGTCTGTAAAGATAGTTTTCATTCTATCGGTTAAAGATGAAAAATCGGGATAAAAGTGGGGGAAAACAACCAATATGATTCACATATATTTGAAAGGGGGAATAAATCAGTCAAAAAAACAGGGCAAATCGGTCAAATTGTCCCTAACAAGAGGAACATACATGGAAAATACGTATATTTACACAGTTTAATCAAGTTATTTATTATTATGAAAAAATACATCTTCCTTTTGCTTTTATTCTGCTTTTGGCATACAGCAGTGGAAGCGTGTCCCTATACCATAGAACACTTAAGCATAGGAAAAGGACTATCCAATAATTATGTCAAGGATATTATACAAGATAAGCAAGGCTTTATTTGGGTCGCAACCGAGTCAGGGCTGAACCGCTTTGATGGTTCAGGTTTTACGACTTATACAACATATGATTCCTCATTGAGCGGAAATGCACTGAATACACTATTGTATGATAAAAATTGTGACCGAATATGGATTGGTGGACAATTTGAAGGACTGGATTTTTTTGATTATTCTACTGGTCAAATCAGTCAATGCCATTCGCAGCACGAACTTACATTTGAAAACGTGGTGCACCTCTCTCTTGCAGCAGACAGTGGGCTGTGGGTTACCCCACATCACTCCGACATCCTATATTATGATACCTATCACCAAACTTTTAGCTCTCTTTCCGATAAAGGAATAAAATTAGAATCCAATTCCCATTGGTGTACTTTTGATGACGGAAATGGTTTGCTTTATATAGGCCATGCACAGAATGGAATGACCATTGTAAATTTGAAAAACAAGAGTGTACGCCATTTCTTTAATGACCCCAATGATTCAACGAGTCTTCCCGGTAATAGTGTATATACCATTCACAAAGATTATATGGGGAATATATGGGTAGGAACCAATCAAGGGTTGGGGTTGTTCAATGCAAAAACTAATAAGTTCACGGTATTTCGTCATCAACAGGAAAATCCATATTCACTGGTGGCTGATCACATTTATGACATCAAGGAGATGGATAATCAAATGTTATGGATAGCTACTGACATAGGAGGAATAAGTATATTAGACTTGCATAGTATAACACTCATAGATGCCTCCAATGTATCGTTTTATAACATTACGGCTGATAACAGTACACATGGAGTATCTTCAAACAACATACGTAGTCTGCTACAAGATTCATTTGGTAATATCTGGATAGGAAATTACAGTAGCGGAATCAATTTTATAAGTCATACACCTAATATGTTTAATGTCCTTCCATATCTGAATGACAAAGGAGAACACTTGAAACATAAATCTGTATGGGGAATGTACAAAGATTCTCAAGAACAATTATGGTTGGGGGGAGAGAATGAGTTAGCTTTGTTCCAAAAGAATAAACTGATTAAGACTTTTGATATTTCCTCTTATTTATCCCGTCCTTATGGACAGATATTTTCTATAATAGGTAATGGACAAAATATTTTACTTTTAGGTATCTATGATGACGGCCTGCTGAAATTTAATACCCAAAGTAAACACATTGAAAGAATTCCATTAGACATGAAGAATATAGACATTATTAGCTTCTATCAGGATTTGGACGAAAGTATATGGATAGGAACAGAATATGGTGTATATCATTATGATGATAACATGTTGCATAAAAGAAATGATATCAATCAACAACTTACCGATAAATCTGTTTATGGCATTTTGCGAGATAGACAAGGAAAAATATGGATAGGAACTTACGGTGGTGGCATTATCGTTTTTGACAAAAAATATCAGGCAATCATGCGTTTGAATAAAAGTTCTGGTTTTGGTTCCAGCGCCATCAACGGACTTTTTATGGATAGCAAAGGAGGAATTTGGGTGGCAACCCGTAATGGTTTAGCTTATATCAAAGATACTGCACATCCCCATAAGTTTGAGATATACAACCATGAACAAGGATTGGAAGATGATTTCGTTCGTTCCATTCAAGAGGATGAGCAAGGAAATATTTGGCTTAGTACAAACAACAATATCGCTTATTGGAACAAGGCTACACAGTTATTTGAAAACTACGATTATCGTAGCGGAATTCCAATGGGAAATTTTATAGAAGGATCCACTTGTCGTGGCAATGACGGCATACTTTATTTCGGTTCATTGAATGGCGTTTGCTTTTTTCAGCCTAAAGAGCTGACTGCAAAGCGAGAAGTATCCCCGGTTAAAATTGTCGAATGTAGAGATTTAGAAAAAAACGATGGCAATCCCATAATTCCAATAACGAATGGCACAATCAACTTACCTTATGACCGCAACTCATTGCGAATCTATTTTTCTGTACCAGACTATTCGCAAAACAAGCAGGTAGAATATGCATACACAATGACTGGACTTGAAAATAATTGGACAAGTACTCAGGACGAAAGTCAAGTCACTTTCCGTAATATTCCTCACGGAGAATATACGTTCAAGATTAAAGCCCGGTTAAGGAATCATGACTGGGACAACAGCCATATAGCAACTTTGAAAGTCCATATTAATCCTCCTATATGGATGACATGGTATGCTAAAATTGCATATGCTATTTTTATTTTTGCAATGATTTATATAGGTATCCGCATTTACATGCACAGACTGATATTGGAAAACTCGCTGAAACTTTCCGAGAGTAAAAACAGAAATGAACAGGAGCTAAATAATGAGCGTCTTCGTTTCTATACCAATATTACGCATGAATTGCGTACTCCACTAACCCTAATACTAGGTCCCTTAGAAGACTTGATAAACGATCCTAAATTGCCTAATCCATACAATCTCAAAATTAAAATTATTCATGAAAGTGCATTAAGGCTACTTAATCTGATCAATCAAATATTGGAGTTCCGCAAAACCGAGACTCAAAATCGAAAACTGACAGTGGTAAAAGGCAATTTAGGGAATTTTATCACTGAAATAGGGCTACGGTACAAAGAATTAAACAGAAATACTAATGTGGAAGTACGTGTTGATATTGATACCGAAATTCCCGAAATCTACTTTGATTCAGATATTATCACAACTATATTGAACAATCTGTTAAGCAATGCCATGAAATATACGCAAGAAGGAGAAATTCTATTGGCATTGCACACTATCGAAGAAGGAAAAAATGAATATGCGGAAATAAAAGTTAGTGATACGGGGCATGGAATTGACGCACAGGCATTGCCTCACATTTTTGAGCGTTATTATCAAGCAAAAGGAAAACATCAGGCATCCGGTACCGGTATTGGTTTGGCTTTAGTAAAATCCTTAGCAGATTTACATGAGGGTATTTTACAGGTAGAAAGTGAAATAGGCAAAGGAACTACTTTTACATTTCGTATTTTGACCCGAAGTACTTACCCTAATGCGCTTCATAAAGAAGAAAAAGCAATAACGGCAGCAAATGAGAATGCAAAAGAAACAGTGGATAACCTTCCTATTATTCTCATCGTGGAAGACAATGATGACATACGTAATTATATTGCTACTTCTTTTACCGGCAATTATCGTACTTTAACAGCAGAAAATGGAAAAGAGGGCTGGATTCAGGCACAAAAATATATTCCAGACATTATAATAAGTGATATTATGATGCCCGAAATGAATGGTATAGAATTGTGCAAACTAATAAAGGAAGATATGCGCACCTGCCATATCCCTGTTATTTTGCTTACAGCAAAAGACTCCATTCTAGACAAAGAAGAGGGGTATCAAAGTGGTGCAGACTCTTATTTAACTAAACCATTCAGTGCAAAATTATTAAGCAGTAGGATAAATAATCTATTAGAATCTCGTCAAAAATTAGCCAGTCTGATTACCAATCGAACCAAAGAAATAATGCCACAAGAATTGGTAGAACAAGATATTATAAAATTGAGTAAATTGGACCAGGATTTCTTAGACAGATTTACTAAGATTATAGAAGAAAATATCACTGTGGAAAAGCTCGATATAAATTTTATGACAGATAAAATGAATATGAGCCATTCCACCCTTTATCGTAAGATTAAGGGATTGACTGGTGTATCAGGTAATGAATTTATTCGAAAAATAAAACTGAGGCATGGATTATTCTTGTTGACAAAAGAAAGACTAAATATATCGGAAGCAGCCTATGCTAGCGGTTTTAGTGATATAGGATATTTTCGCAAATGTTTCAAGGAAGAATATGGAGCAACTCCATCGCAGTATTTAAAGCAACTATAGACTATACAAACTCTGAAAAATAGAATAATCAGCTATAGCATCCTATTTGACATTTCAGTTTTTCCCGCAAAACAAGTATGTCTTTTAAAGTGTTAACACGAAGCAGATTATACTTCTTCTTCAAAAAAATGATTTAATATATAATGCTGTATACCATTAATCAATAGATTAAAATAAAAAAACGTGGGTGAAACAAATACCCGTTGAATATCAATATCATTTTGTGAGCAACACTGACTCTATTCCCGGAAAGTTCCGGAAACGGAACATGATTTATTTCAAAAAATGCCGTTGAGCAGAGCCTTCCGAATCTTGTCGCATTTCCTTATCTCTTTTTCCCAATATAACAATTTCCTCATTTTTATTACCCTGTCATGACTTCACCTTGCGTGATTCAGGGTGCGAAGCTACAGCCGGGGCCCCTAAAAATCTGCAAGGCCGCTTCGCGCCCTCCGGGTTTTGGTGAAAATTTTTCAATCCGTCCAGTCGGGCGGTTGAAAATTTTTCACCAAAAGCCTTGCATATTTTCTCCCCGTCCGTATCTGCCCCCTGAAACGAGCAAGGTGAAGCCACCGACAAGGCATAAAAAAAAAGTCAATGTTATGAAAAAGAGAACAGAAATACAGCAAGATTTGAAACGAAGCGAAGGCTCCGCTCCAACTGGCATAAAAAATTTGGCGAAGTGGTCGTTGGTCGGTTTCGTTGCGTATGTGACGGTGCGTTTCGTGTGTGCCTTCATCGGTGGTGTGGTGGCAGGTTTTGGCGGTGTTCTGCCCATGTTGGTAGGTTTGGCGGTGGTGGTTTTCCTCATCCGTACCGTGTGGCGCATTCTTTCCGCTTTCCTCTCTCTTTTCGTGCTTGCCCTTTTCATCATCCTTTTATGCGTGATACTCTGAAACGAAATATTAATCATTAAAAAACAACTTATTATGAACAACGTACATTTATTAGGAGCGAACAGAAGTTACGACAGGAACGAACAGACCGTTTCAGTCAATCAAGTGGTAGTATTGGAAGGCTACAGTTACGATAGTTATGTAGTGTATGAAGTGACCCGCAGCAAGTGGGGAATAACCTATCATCTTATCAACTTGCGGACATACGAGTTTCACACTTCCGACCTTATCCGGCCTTTATCAGAAAAATTCGGGATAGGCATCTATTACGATGATGCGAACCCCAAGTTTTTAGACCCGTTGGAAACCGCAGTCTTACTCACTAAGGCAACGGAGAAGAAAACGGAGGATGACAGAGAAGCGGAGGAAGAACGGCAGAAGCACGAGCGCACCGCAAAAATCGGTGCGGAACGCTTGCGCCCCCTTATTCCAGCAGATGCGAAAGCGGTCATTGTCGGTGAATTACGGGTGAGCGAGTGCGAAAGCTATACGGACTACTACGACTACCGTATAGAAAGAACCGTGATTTTAGGCTTTTCCACCCATACACGCAACCTCTTTTCCGAAATGCGCAAGTATGCCGCCAATTTTGAAGGAACGGCTTATTTGGCAGAATATGACAAGGAATACGAACACCGTGAAAATTATAGTATGGGGGACGGCATGTATTTGGGACGCAACAAGTACAGCGGTTGGACGATTTCCAAAGAGGAAATTTACGACCTTGAAAAGTTCATCGAGCGATACGCCCACACCGCAGGGGACGAAGCTAACATTTGTCTGAAAGCACCGCAAAAGGAAGCCGGAGCGCAGCAGCCGACAACATCCGCAGACCTCTCAATGCTCAATATTGAAATTGTGGAGTACAGCGAAAAAGCGATAGCCGTATTCGGGGACACCAAGCCGATAAAGGACGTTTTGAAAGATTTAAACGGTCTGTTCCGTGCGAACCTCACCTACAACGGTGAAAGGCGTGCAGGGTGGATTTACAGCAGGAAGCAGGAGCAGAAAGTACGTGAGACACTCGCAGCGTGCGCCAACGCATAGAGACGGAAAAGGCAGGGCAGGACAAACTGCCCTACCTATCGAACAACTTCTAAACATACAATGATATGAGAACAGAAACAAGAACATATACCCTTTATCAGATAACCGAGTTATCCGAGGAAGCCAAAGATAAGGCGCATAACGAATGGTTATGCAACCGATACTTTTACGGCTGGACGGACGAGAACCGTCAAACGCTCGATACCTTTTGCGAACGCTTCAGCATTGTGTGCGGTCATTGGAGATATGATGAATCCCATTATAGCTATGACTATCGGAGCAGACAGGATGACAGCATAGACAGATTAAGCGGTTGCAGGTTGGCAACCTATCTGACAAACAACCATTGGAGCGACCTATATACGCCCAAATTCTATTGGAACGGAAGGAAAGGCAGAAAAAGCAGAATACTTGTAGATACTTGTTGCCCCCTTACGGGCTATTACATAGATGACTGCATTCTCGATCCGATTTATAAGTTTTTGGAATCGCCCACCGAAACAATCACGTTTGACCACCTTATGAACGTTTGTCTCGACAGCTTTTTCCGTGCTTGTCGGGATGATATGGAGAGTACCCAAACATTGGAATACTTCACGGAAGAAAGTAACGCCAACAATTGGGAATACCTTTCAGACGGAAAACTATTCAATTAACTATCAACATTTAAAAACTTATCATTATGAAAACGAACAAAAAAGTACAGAAAATGAACAGCAACGTTCATAAATCAGAGAAAGAAACAGCAGTAAAAGTAACCGCTTTGGCAATCATCCCCAAGCCGATGACGTTAATCTGTGGGCAGGACATGCCCACAACTGCCGGAGTGACGGAAGCGCCCGAAACGGCAACCGTTCCCACCGTTGTGGAAGAAGCAACGCAGCAAGTCACGCTTAAAGCACCGCTTGCAACGGCTACAGCCGAAACCGACCTTGATATTACAACCGTACATCCAAGCGCAGACAACCACCGCAAGACATTCAATGACACTTCTTTGCAGGAACTTGCCGACAGCATTCGGGAAGTGGGCGTTTTGCAGGCCATTGCGGTACGTCCACGCACGGCAGGAGATTATGAAATCATCTACGGTGAACGCCGCTACCGTGCCTCATTGCTTGCAGGAGCAAAGACGATAAAGGCGACCATATATAATAATGTAACAGACGATGAAGCGGAGGATATGTCACTAAGTGAAAATTTACAGCGTGAGCAGGTACGCCCCACTGAAGAAGCGAAAGCGTTCAAACGCTTGCTTGAAAAGGGCAGGTATGATATGTATTCACTTGTCAGTCGTTTTGGACGGAGTGAAAAATATATCTACACCCGTTTGAAACTGAACGAACTGTATGCGCCTATCGGTGAATTGCTGGACAATGAGACAATCACCGTCAGCGTAGCCGAGGAAATAAGCACCTATGAACCCAATATCCAAAAGGACGTTTACGAGAAACACCTCAAGGAAGACAGTGGAGATAATTGGACGGGATACACATTGAACCTTTTTAGAAAGCATTTTGAGAAATGCTATACCACCGACCTTGAACAATATAAGTTCGACAAGACGGAATGTAAGGCGTGCGTACACAACGCAGCGAATTATAACCTTTTTGCCGAACACAACGGGTGCGGACATTGCACCAACCGCAAGTGTTTGGAAACCAAGAATGCCGCATTTGTGGCAAAGGAGACGGAGAAACTTCTGAAATCCGACCCGAAATTAGTGATTGCCCGACCTTATTACGGAAGCCGTAACGATACGGCACTCCAAAAATTGGACAAGAAAGGGCATGAAATCAAAGATTTCGATTATAACGTATCGGCAAAGGAATTTCCCAAAGCACCCGAAGCACCGCAGAAGGAACAGTTTACCAAGCCGACAGAATATGAACAAGCGGTACAGACCTTTGAACAAAGAAAAAAAGAATACGCCCGAAAAGTGGAAGAACTCGACTGCAAAAAGGAAGAAGGCAGGATAAAGACGTATGTAAAAGTGGGACAGACAGAACCCGAACTCTGCTATGTGGAGATAAACAAGAAGGAGACCGCCCCCGTCACTATCGAGACATTGCAGGAACGGGACAAGCGTTTCAAACAACTTTCCGTTGAGAAGATTGTAGCCGATACAAAAAAAGTAGTCCGTGAAAATGACTATCCCGAAAGCCCATTCACGCAGTACGAGGACGGAATGCTTTATTTCATCATGCTGACCAAGTTACAGAGAAAGCATTATCCACTTTGCGGTATCAAAGACCAGCCGATGCCATTGGATGAAAAGCAGCGCATGAAGATTGTAGCCAAGCTGACGGACGCACAGAAAACAGTTATCAAACGGGACTTCATCAACCATTTTCTTTGTGAGGACACCTACGGAGACAACAGCGCGTCCAAACTGTTAAGGGACTTCGCAAACATGCACTTCCCCGACCAGTACGGACTTGCCAAAGCCACCCACGAAGAAGAATATCAGAAACGCCATGAACGTTTGGACGAGCGGATAAAGGAGATGAAGAAAGCGGAAAAGGCGGCAGCGAAGAAAGCCGAAGCCATGCCGACACCGACAACCGGAAAGCAGGAAGAGCCAATCACCGAAGAAGAAAAGGGAAAAGCAGGGAATGACAAGGCAGCTTGACAATCAACATGAAGCCTGCCGGATAAAATTCCGGTATGGCTTTTTCTTCCGACCCCGAAAAGGGCAAGGAGGGCAGGGCCGGACGACCCCACCCACACCGCCACCGTAATCACCCAATAATTGTAACCGTATGAAATATATCAGAATCTCCCCGAATGTGGAATATTCCACCGATACGGACTTTTTCCTTGAAAATCAAATCATTTGCATTGTAAGCAAGGAAGGCACGAAGTTTTGCAGTCTGATTGAAAACCGCCTGTTCATGCGGTCCGATAACCGTCATATCAGCAAGCGGATGCAACTGGACATCATGCGCGAAATCCACGAGGACATCTGCCGCCTGTGCTATGGCGGCGAACCCGTGGACCGACCTGCCACACCCCACACCTGAATACCTTCCGTTAAAAAAGTCGGGCAATCCTTACGTGATTGCCCGGCTTTTTTCTACTTTTGCGTAGTTGAATATAAAATCAAGAATATTATAAGATTAGAAATAATTGAATGATAACATATTAGAATAGCTTTTAGCTGTTTATTCTTACTCTCGAAACGACCAAATTCATTGCAGGAGGATAAACGAGCGAAGTCCTTGTCATACGCTTATGGCACGGTGCTTACTCGTTTCCTGCATGGGTGCTTGGTCGTACCTGAGAGTAAAACTTGTAAAGTGCCGTGCTTTTTTCTTTCCGGCACATAGCAAGAAGTTACGGACAAGGCATTAATTAAAAACCATAGCAAAATGTACAACAAGAGCGTTGCCATAACAGGCAGTACCATTGAAAAGACAACGAAATACGACTACTTCAGAGAAGACAAAATCCGGATGAAACTTTATCGTATCATCCTCTCACTTTATGATGAAGGTTGCCGCACATTCACCTGCAATCTACATTCCTATATCGGATTATTAGGCGCGGATACGATAGTCATGCTGCGTGAAGCGGATAAATGCCCAGAGATAATATTTTCGGCGGTCATACCCATAACACCGTATCCGGCAGATGCCGATAAGCTGTATCGCGTCCTATATGATGATTTGATGAAGCAGGCGGACAATAAAGAAGTTCCTTCGGAAAAAGACAGCACCGGAAAGGCATTTGCCGACTATCATCATATCATCTGTTTTTATGACGACTTTTCCGAAGAAATCGGGCAGGTGCGTGCATCCGGCATTCCCTATACCAATATCTGCAAAATGATATAGGCACACATTCCCCGCCGTATGTTACAGCAGTTTTTCCAGCCGTGCAATCCGTTTTTCGGTTGACGGATGCGTACTCATGATGTATTCGGTAAACGAAGGCCGCTCCCCGTCCGTCTCCGCCACCGCCAGCCGACGCAGGAACGAGAGCAGACCTTCCCCGCAGCCATAACGCACGGCATACGTGTCGCAACGGTATTCGGCATATTTGTTGATATTCACGTCGGCCATACGGCTGATACCGTATATCGTATGATGCAGTAATTTGTAGATACCCCACCATAGTTTTGCAATCCCCGCCACAGCGAACCGGACAGCCGGAGCCACCGCTATCACAAGATTGCCTATGATCCCGAACGCCAGTGCCGGGATAAGGAACAGCCCGTACAGGCAACGATAGCCCAACGACTGCATTGAGAACAGAAGCACCTGATAGACGAAATCATAATGCGAGATATGCCCCACCTCGTGGCTGATTATCCCTTTCAGTTCCTCGTCCGAAGCGGCGGCGAGTATGCCACCCGTCAGGCCGATGGTGTTGAAACCGAAAGTCACGGCATTCGTACGTGCATCCTTATTGCGATAGATATTCAGCTTTCTTTCCATACCCATTTCCGAAAGCAGGCGTTCCAGCCGTGCCCGTTCATGGGCGTCTAGCGGTTTGTACTCTTCCTTCATCCGCATCACCCACACATTCAGCGGTGAAAGGCTGTACAAGATGTAAAGCAGCACGATATAGAAAGGCATCGAATAGACCAGATGATGCGCGAAGGAGTATTCGGCGAATAGCCCCGGCAGGAACGAAGGGGCCACCCAGCCGACAATCGTCAGCAGCAGGACATAAAAAGCCGATATAAGGAGGATGTTTACTACTGTCACGTACGCCAGCAGAAGCAGCTTGAATAAAATGCGGAATATACGGAGTGTTGTTTTCATGTGCTTTTATTTAAAACGGTCTGTAAATATAAAGAGTTATTTTCTATCAAAGGGCAGGTAAATCGTTCAAATTGCTGCCGTCCGGTCAATTTAATGGAATAAAAAACGGCGGGATGCCCCGCCGTCCTTCCTGATAGGTACTGATAACAGCTATTTTTCCGCCGTACCGCTTTCCACGTCAAACGTCACCGTCAGTTCTCTTTCCCGTCCGAAATTATCCCGAACAAAGAATTTCAGTTCCGAGCGTTTGGCACTTGTCGAGCGGTAAAAGAGAGTGAATACCTGCCTCACCGGATTTTCCGTATCCAGTCCCGGCACTTCCGCCAGCGGCCTTACTTCCCGGTTGACGAGTTTCACGCCTTCGCAGTCCGTCACCTCCCCCTTGCCTTCCATCTGAATGTAGCCGAGTTCATACTCCGCCTTTTCATAGTCCCCTTCACGGTCGAGATAAAAGCGTATCTCCACCGTTTCACCCGTTGCAATCTGCTTTTGCAGATACCATGACGAGAGATTGAAATCATAGTCCTGCCGGATGTCTATCTCATCGTTACATGAACTTAATGCCAGCACCGCAACCAGTGCGCCTATACATATATAAATTACGTTTTTCATTTTTAAGTTTCTCCTTTCTTTTTTCGTTAGTTGATGACAAAGCGGACACCCAGCCCGATCTGTGTATGAAAATTCCCCGCATCCGTTCCGAACAGCGCCCTTTCCTTGACTTGCAGCAGGAAGACGATCCGGTCTGTCAGATAGACATCGAAAGCCGCCGTGAGGCTGCCGCCATAAATAAAGCTGTCCCCGTTGGTCACTGCCGCCCCGTCGGGAAGCAGGGAGGTTCCCCAGTTGACTGTCTCGAAGCCGCCCAATGCGGAAAGCCCGATACGGAAACAGACGTTCCGCCCCTTGTCTGACAATACGGGGATGAAGTAGCCGAGTTCCCCGGTGAACTGCGCTTTCGGTATCGCCTTGTTCTCATAGGTGTATTCCTTTATCTGGTAGTCCAGACCGTACAGCCAATAGGTGCGGTTACGATTGGTACGAGTAAAGGCCAGCGAGGTGAAGTAGTGACGCTCACCACCGCTCTTCCACGAAAGGAAATGATTCACTCCACCGCTGGTGAACTGTATGCCGGTCTGTCCCGGCAGGTCACGCTGCGCGTATGCCTTGTCCGCTCCGAAGAACAACGTCACGGCTAACGCCAATATGAATAGTATTCTTTGCATATACATTAATTATAATGGATTATTATTTCAGGTGCAGTTCACTGACAGGTTTTGCCGCCACAAGGTCGGTGTTCTCTATGCGGAACGACTGGTGCCTTGCGCCGCCCTTTTCGTAAATTTCCACCACCAGCAGCTTGTCGTCCGGCAGTGTCAGCTTGGGCAGTACTAACACATTGCGCACCGTGGCTTTTCCGTCCACCGTTATCAGGCGGTTATACGTCCTTACCGGCTCGATGAAGTTCTCCTGCATGGCCGTACGTTTCGCCACTTTCTTGTCGATGACTTTAAAGCGAATATAGTCAATGTCAAACGATATGTCCGAACTGTTGCGCAGGGAAGTATGCAGGTACAGCAGGTCGTTGTTGATATAAATCCCTTTGAGCAGCGTCTGTATGCCGTACTTCTTGCAGCCGATGTGCTTGATGTCCCTTTTGTTCTTCTTATACAGCGTGTACATGATGCGGTTCACTACCAGCGGTGTTTCCCCGCCGAGTTCCTTCAGCTTCACGAACATGCGGTCACCGGCTATGCCGCCTTCGGGATTATCCCGGAGCCAGTCCTCCATTTCGATGGAGAGTTGCGCCGGTTCGTCCTTGTAAACCACATTAAAGGAATAGAAACAACCGTCGGCAGTGATGACCGAAAAATTGGTCTCCCCTTCAAAGCCTTTTACCGCCGCCTTGATGCGTACCACGTTTTCCGCCCCCGTCGCTTTGTCGGCGATAATGTCAAACGAACCCAAATCCACATATTTCACTTCGGAAGGGAAAAGGATATGCACGGTTTTCTGGAAAGTCACCTCAATCTGATGCGGTGCGATAATCTGGTTGGTGGGAAATATCTTTGTTTCCACCGCCTCCTGCGCTTTTGCCCCCAGCAGGGAGAAAAGCATGACTATTGATAAAATAATTCTTGTCTTCATCTGATTACTGTTTTTTTGAGATTAATAAAAGTTGATAATTCGCTTTCACGGCCACCTTCACCTCGCGCATCTTTGTGGCAAGGTATTGTGATCCGCCGCTAAGCACGCCCCTTGTCACGTCCATGACAAGCTGTTGCGAGGCACTGCGTGCAAACGAGATGCTTGTCCCGAAACTGCCCCCGATATTGGCGGCTGCTTCCTTCATGGCGGTACGCTCTGCGGTATTGGGGACGAAAAGCCCGGCCTGCCCGTCCATGTCGTATGCCGCCAGTTCCACCGGCAGGACATTGCCGCCGCTTTCAATGGATTTCACCGTGACCGCCATCCGCTGCCCCTCAATACGTACCGTACCGAATAACGGGGTGTTGGCCGGTACAAGCACGTCGCCCACCTGCAGTGGTTCCAGCAATCGGAATTTCAGTCATGCTCCGGTAGTCACCGTTTGGTCTTCGGCCACGCAGGCACGTATCGTATTGGCTCGGGCAAGCTGTCCGCCGCCTACGGCAGTGGCAAAACCGTAATTGCGTGGGATTGAATCCGGCAGCGGAGGCGAGGCCAGCGACGAGACCACATTCTCCGTGGCACGCCCGGCGGCTATGGCGGCAGGATTGCCGGATGAACTGCCCGTACCGCCTGCAGGCTGTATGTTCTTCACCTGCCCGCCCGTCTGACCGGGGAAATAGCGTGCCGCCATCTCATACGACTTCTCCATCAGTTCCAGCGGGTCTTGTCCCTTACGCTCGCGTTCCAATTTTTCGTTAAGCTCTTTCACCTGCCGTTCCAGTTCGTCCACCCTCGGACTCTCCTTCGGTTCCTGATAGAACGAGGTGATCTGCCTTGAAATCTGCCGTTGCTTTTCTCTGGATTCCCGGATGGCATCCGCTTTCGGTGCATCTTCTTCCGGCTTCAGCCCGTCCGGTGTATTCGGTGTCAGGCAGTCTCCCGTCATGTCCTGCAAGGTTCTCACCTTCTCCTGCCTGCGCTTTTTCATCTCTTCCAGTTCGTAAGCCTTCTGTTTGTCGGCCATCGTTTCGGGTGCGATAGCGTCGGGTATCGTGGTGTTGATGCCCGCTGTCCCTTCCACCGTGTCAGCCGCATCCGGTTTGAAAAGGAACCAGATGAACCCGGCACACAGCAGGGAAAGGAATGCCACCACGCCATAAAATTTCAGTTTTCCGGCGGTCTTGCCGCTTAACTTTTTCTCCTTTTCGGATGCAGACTCCGCTTTCTGCGTTGCCGTCTCCTTTTCTTTCTCTTCTTTCTTATCGGATTGTGTCATTGGATACATTGTTTTTGAATGGTTGGATACTGTCCGTCCGGGGAAGCGCCACCCTTTGGAGATGCCGCACCTCAATCGGAAATTTGTCTGTCCCGCAGAAACCGCCCACGATGTAGGCAAGGTCGATGGCGGCGAAGAGACCGAGCAGGTGAAGGATGATAACCCTTTGCTGCCGGTAACTCAACTGCTGCCAGCGTCTGCGGAGCTTTGCTATATGGCGGTCTTTCCCCGTTCTGAACGACTGGAAGACCTTTTTTATTCCGTTATCTTTCATACTGTCCGATGTCCTTGTTTTCGATGATTGTAAAACCCTCTATCAGAAAACCCTGCGGATTGTTGTCGCTCCGGGTCACATTCCTCAGACGGCAGGTGGTGACAAGCAACCTTTCGGTAACATTGCTTGAACGGATGATGTGCTGCCGGCAATAGGTCTTCATCTCGTAAGGATAACTGTTGAAGTCCCCCCCCGATACTGTCCACCGTCAGGGTCTGCGAGATATTTCCCGCTATCATCCGGTTGAAGTAGCCTTTCTCCTGCAAGTTCCGGTAATAACCGATGGCGCTTTCATCCGAGAGGTAAAGGGCACGCTGCACATTGCTTTCAATGGCGCTTTTGTCGGGGGACAAGGTGAAGAACAGTTCGTGAAACCGCCTGATATGTTCCCTCGCTTCTACGGGCCGGTTCTGCTGCACATCCTGCGAGAGTGCCAGCATCAGCGATTTTCCGCTGTCCAGCACATAGATTTTCTGCCGCTGCGCTTCCGCAAAGTCGTATGCCTTTCAGGTGGCGAAGACCGTCACCAGTGCGCATACTCCCAGGAATACCATTCCGAACAGCCGCAACTGCCGGAACGATGTCTCGATGTTTTTTAATGATTTAAATTCCATGTTTTTTCTGTTTTTTAATGTGATACGTTTAGAACATTTTCTTGATGCGTCCGGCTACTGTTCCGCCGACCGCGCCGCCGACTGCCGCCGCACCGTTCCCGGCCATCTTCCCGGCACCGCCCACCTTCTGCCCATAAGCTCCCGCACCGCCTGCCTGGATAATCCACGAAGAAACCGTCGGCACGCAGAAATAACCGATGATACCTATAATCATGAATATGCAATATACGCTGTTCGATGCGTCCGGTATGAATGTAGGGTCCTGCATCTGTTTGATGTCCTGCTGCAACATCAGGATCTGTATGCGTGAGAGGATAGCCCCGAACAAGTCACCCACCGGGAGCCATAAGTAAATACAGATGTAGCGCGACAGCCATGTGGTGAGCGTACTCTGGAATCCGTCATAGACGGCCAGCGCAAAGGAGATAGGCCCCAGTATGGACAGGACAATCAGGAAGAAAGTCCTCAGAGTGTCTATCAGCAGCGAAGCCGCCTGAAAGAACAGTTCCAGCAGTTCCCGAAACCACCCTCTCACTTTTTCACCCATGTCATACACAGCCTTCTGCCCGTACATGTTTATCATCGTGTCCATATCCCCCAGCGACCAGCCCAGCTCGTCTATCTTCTTGTCAAACTCCTCGTCGCTTACCAAAAAGGCTTTTGCCGGGTCACGCAGCATCGCCTCCCGTTCAAGTTCGTCCTTCTCTTCCTGATACTTTTTCATGTCGAAGGTTTACTGTTCGACCAGTGAGGAAGTCGCACTGCACACGGGGGAAAGAATCCCGTTGATTGTCCCCAGCACGAGAGTGGGAAAGAACATGATGCAAAGCCCCAGCACGAAGGGCCTGAAAAGCGGGAACACGTCAATCTCTTCCGCCCTTGCAAGGGACTGCCACACCCGGTAGGCCACGTAGAACAGGGCACCGATACCGGCCACTCCCTTCGCCACGCTTGCCATATCCTCGCATAGCGGCATCATTTCATCGTAAAGGGAACGCAGCAACTCATGCAGATTCGTCCAGTCTATTGATAGTAATACCATAGTCAATCTATTTTTTTAGGATGAATGATTACCAGTAACGCTGTTCGTGTGTCCCGTACAAGGCGAGTACCCTTTGGGAGTCTCCCTTCTTCTTGCTGCGCAGGTACGATATTCCGATATTCTTGCGGGTATAGTACCATGTCAGGTTCTTGTATTCCAGCACTTCTCCGTATATCCGGTTGATGATGTCCAGCCGTTCCTTGTCGGTCATCGAGAGTCCGGTAGCCGTAGTCACTTCCTTCAAGTCCAGCAGCAGGTTGCTGCTTTCTTCGAGCAGCCGGTTATACCCGAAAGCGATAGCCGAGAGTTCCTCCACGGTGAAGTTCGGGTCGCCCATCATCGTATTGAAATTGGTCACGTAAATATCGCTGATGTCGCCTACGAGCAGGATGGTCTGCTGCACCTTCCGGGCACCTTTTACAAGGTCGTGTACCGATTTGAGCGCATCGTAATAACGTTTTCCCTGCTCGTAAATCTTTACAGTTTCCTTGAAATTATTAATCATATTTTCAGCGGTGGAAGAGGTCTCTATAATTTCATTGGCCGAGTTTACGATGCTTTGCGCAAAGTTGCTGGGATCGAAAACCGCCCACTGTGCTTTACTTGTCATCGAAAGGGACAACAGGGCCATAAACAGAATCGTCATTTTCTTTTTCATGCGTCTATCTCCTTTCTTTGGTAAGTAAATACCGGCTGTCGTCATCACGGGCGAACAGCCCGTAACTGCCGAACAGCAATACCTCGCTGCCGCTGAAATACCCGATGCATCCGGCATCCTTGTTCCCGTGCAGGAAAAGGTCGTCACCTTTTCGGAGCGGGATATTGATTTCGGTATAACTCGTTTCTCCGGCGAACAGCGTGGCCTTGTATCCCTTGAATCCGTCCGTAATGCTGTTGGACTTGCGGATGGTCAGCATGGAGCCGCCTTCCTTGTTCATTCAGTGGCCGCAGATGCGGTCATGTTCCAGTTCCTTCTTCATTTCCCCAATCAGGTTCAGCAAATCCAGATTGGTCAGGGTCGCGTCTCCGAGCGCTTCCCTGCATTGGCTTAATAAATCTTTCTTGTTCATTGTCATCTATGGATTAAAATGGTTACTTTTTTTCCTGCCGCTTGCTTTCGGCAAGTTGTTTGATAGCTAACTCTATGTTCCCCCCCAGCTTTTCAGTAAGCCGGGTAAGTTCCAGTTTCTCAGTCTCTTCAGTGGTGTAGCAAAAGTACTCTTCACCCGAAACTTCTGTCGCATATACCGCGCTCTGTGTACCGCCCAGCCCTATCCAGACCTCTTTATAAAGCCGGTTCGCCGCATTGGCAAGGTTGATCGAAAGTATTTGGCTGCGTTCCTTGTCCGTCAGGCCGAGCAGGTTCTGTATCTGGTCGAATTTATTCTGATACTTCCGCTGGTCGAGCAGTATTTTGCAATCACTGTTGTTGATAATCGTCTCTTTCACAACGGGTGAAGAGATAATGTCATCCACTTCCTGCGTCACCACAACCGCCTCTCCGTAAAACTTTCTGACCGTCTTAAACAAATATTTTATATAAGAAGCCATACCTTCCTTGGCGATTGCCTTTCATGCTTCTTCGATTAATATCATCTTGCGGATACCCTGCAAACGGCGCATCTTGTTTATAAACGTCTCCATGATGATAATGGTGACAACCGGAAAGAGGATGGGATTGTCCTTCACGACATCCAGCTCGAATACGATAAACCGTTTGTTCAGTAAATCCAGTTCCTTGTCCGAGTTCAGCAGATAGCCATATTCACCGTTCTTATAATAGGGTTCCAGCACGTTCAGAAAACCGTCCACGTCAAAATCCTTCTCCCGCACATTCTTGTCTAAAAGCACCTTACGGTAGTCCTTCTTCACAAAGTCATAGAACGAGTTGAAGTTAGGTTTTATCTTCCGGTTCTTCTTAATCTTCTCGATATACAGGCTGACCGCATTCGAGAGTGCCACCTCTTCCGAGCGTCGGGGCGGTTCGTCCTCCCTTTTCCACAGGGTGAGTATCAGGGTCTTGATACTGTCCCGCTTTTCAATGTCATACTGGTAATCCTCCGTGAAAAACGGATTGAAAGAAATCGGATCATCTTCCTTGTATGTAAAATAAATCCCGTCGTCCCCTCCGGTCTTCTGGTGTATCAGGTCACAGAGTCCCTTGTACGAATTTCCGGTGTCCACCAGCAGGATATGCGTCCCCTGTTCCCAGTACTGTCTCACGAGATGGTTGGTAAAGAAGCTCTTTCCGCTTCCGCTGGGGCCGAGTATGAACTTGTTTCTGTTAGTCACCACCCCTTTCTTCATCGGCAAGTCCGATATGTCGAGGAATACGGGTTTCCCCGTCAGCCTGTCCACCATGCGGATACCGAAGGGAGAGAGTGAGTTCCGGTAACACGTCTCAGCCGTGAAGAAGCAGAGCGCCTGCCCGGTAAACGTGTAGAACGTCTCTTCAGAGGGGAAGTCCGCCTCGTTTCCCGGTATGCCCGCCCAATAGAGAGCCGGAAGGTCGGTCGTGTTATGGTGCGGGGTGCATTCCATCAATGCCAGCGCACTTCCCACGTCGTTCTTCACCCGCCGGAGTTCGTCCCCGTTTTCCGCCCATGCGATGATGTTGCAATGGCAGCGCACGGACTGCAACCCGTTGGTATGGGCCTCGTTCAGGTATTCGTCCAGCCACTGCTTGTTTATCTGGTTACTGCGGCTGTAACGGGAAAGCGACTGCATGTTCTTGGCCATCTTCTCGAAACGGGAAAGGTTCTCGTTACTGTCGTCTATGAATATCCACTGGTTGTAGATATGGTCGCAGGGCAGCATCACGCCCACAGGGGCGGCATAGCTCAGGCGGCAGTCCGAGCGGTCGGTCGAAAGGCGTTCATACCGCCCGTCTGTCTTGACCCTTCCCGGAAGGTCGTCGAGGTCGGAGAGCGTATGCAGGCAGAGCCGCTTGTCACCGATACGCATCCCGTCCGGGTTCAACTGCATGTCCTGCAACATGCAATTTCCGTCTGCCGACAGCGTGAGGTACCGTTCGATAATGCCCGGTTCGCTCTCCGTTCCCGTAATCTCTTCCGTGGTCAGACGTTCCAGCTTTACCAGCCCGCTGTCGTTAACGATGCTTTCAAACTGTCCCGTCGCTTCCATGAAACGCTCCACCGTTTCCTTGTCCCTGATTTCCTTCGGCACCAGAAAACCACGGCAGAGCGTGTTCCAGTTGCTTTGCTGCCGGGAGCGTTCTTTGGTGGTCTTGGTGAGGAACAGATAGCAAGTGTGGTGCAGGTAGGGCCTTTCGTTGAAGTGCCTCTCGAAACTGCGGGAGAGGAAGCTCAGTTCATCCCTGCGGATGTCCGGCTCGTATTTCTCCGTGATGAAAATATCCTGCTTATGGACGATTGAAAAGTTCGGCAATACCTTGATTGCCTTCGCTCATGTGGCGTGCATCGCCTCATAATCTGCGGATGATACCGAAAATACTTCCGGCAATGTAACCCGGAAAGCGACGGTGATGTCGGCGTCCTTGCTGACGATGCAGCCGTGTTCCACCGCCATAATGGGGAACTTGCTTTCCAGTGTGGATGCTTTTAATATACTTCTCATATAATTTACGATTGTTGTTTTTTAATCAGACGTGTGATACGTTTTCGTGAGAGGATTCTCCGGGGATGCTGCCGGGCCGCGAACAGTTTCATCAGCCCGTGACTCCCGTATTTACGGTTCAGCGTGAAGGTCAGCCATACCAGCATGGTAGCCGCCGACGCCCCGAAGCCGATGCAGATTCACTGGCCCACGCCTGCCATATACAGGATGACGAACATCATGAATACGGCAAGCAGTCCGGCAGCAAAAATAAACAGGTATTGTGCCCGGAGTCCTTTAAACTCCACTTCACGGCCCACACCTTTATTTATTTCAAAATCAGCCATAAGTTACTGTTGTTTTTAATTTTTTAGAGGAAGAACGACCTCAGGATGGTAGCGGCGACTATTAGAAAAATACAGGCTCCGAACCAACTACTGGCCGTTTTGGAAGTGTCGGGGTCGCCCGAACTGAACTTCTGGTAGACCTTGATACCTCCCACGAGTCCGATCACAGCTCCCACCGCATACGCCAATTTGGTGCCGGGGTCAAAATACGAACTCACCATCTGGGTAGCCTCCGTGATACCGGCAGAGCCGTTACCCTGGGCCATTGCCACACTTGCTGCCGCAACAGCGGCCAGCATCATAATCAATCTTTTCTTTTTCATTAATTCCGTAATTTTTAAATGAATAAAAAGCCACGGACTGCCCCCTTTCACTATCCCCACAAGGCAGCCCGCAGCCGCTTTATGGTTTACTGGTTCAGGGGGTAAGTTCCGGTTGGAAATCAGCCGGAGTCATAATATGCCATTCGCATCGTTATTGGATTTAGTGGTGAAACATGGGTGTCAATTCTCTCTTGAAAAGGGGACGCGAATCATCCCGAATCGTAATAGCCTTTTGTCCTCATTGTCTTTACTGTCTTAATTAGTTTATTTCAGATACTCCCCACACCTGAAACCCTTGCGGGGTGTATAATCTTCAAAGGAAGTGGACTTGAACAGCCACATCCGGTTTGCCCATCGGGCAAGATCACGCTCGTAACGGGTAGGTGTCCGTTCATTTTCATAATCCCGGAAAGGAATAACAAAGGGAGTAATCCCCAGTTCCCTAAGTACGTTTAACCGGAACAAGTCCTGCTGTACAGTCGAATTGAATCCTATCAGTACATAGCAGGTAATCTTGTAGGGCTTCACATATTTTACCATCTCTTTCAGGCGTTCTGTCAAATCAAGATGCGGCAAATCCCACGCGATATGGATGTTCTGTTTCATTTTCAGTCTGTTCAGATGCCAGGCTTGTTCCTCATCCATTATTCTGACGTCCACACCGTGCAGTTTCACGGGCTGACGGGTTTTCAGCAGATAATCCACCGCCGACCTTCACTGCGGATTGGCAAAGAAATTGTTGTCCAGTACCTCAATCCATTTCCCTTCAGGGTTCAGTTCCACCGGCTCTACCGCCTGAATATACCCTTCTTTCTCACGGACGAGGCAGAAAGGGCATTTACGGATACAGCCTCTTGAAAAGAACTGGAGGGAAAAGGGGTATTCGGGGTAAATGGAATAATCTATCATCCGGCTGTGTTCCACAGTTTCAGGAAGCCTGCCGGCAATATCATATCCGGTTCCGCCCTTGATTACTTCTCTGGTATCCAACCGGCTGTAATCATAGTCGGGTGTGAAAGTGAACACCTTGCTTGCCAGCACCTTGTCATACCGCTGTGTCGGCTCCGTTCATTCCACCCGATGCCCTTTTGCCTTGTAATAAGCCGAAAGGCGCATCAGCGCAAAATTGGGGAAATTATGTCCGTCCACATCTATCAGTCCTATATTCATACGGATAAGATTTAATGGTGAATAGTTCTTGTTGCCTTGCCGGGTAAATGCCGCAAGCGGTCTGTCATCCCGAATCGTAATAGCCTTTTGTCATAGCCATGCTGTTTTATAAGTATGTCACTTCAAGGAATAGTCTTTTTCTGGTGGGAATGTCCCCTTATCAGGCGGGAACATCAATTTATCATCCCGAATCGAAATAAGTCATATACATGCTTTGTTGGTTTATTCAGTCATTCATACCATAGCGAATCTCTCTTTACAATGATACGGGCAATCAACCCGTATCAAAATAACCTCTTGCCATCGTTACCTCCTTCTTTAATTGATTAGTCACTGTCCGGAACAGCCTCATTCAAATGTTCGGCTTCATCCAGAAATTTGCTGATACGGCTGTCGCTGCCATTGATACTTTCCAGTATCGAGCGTTCAACCTGCGTATCCTTTATATGGTGGATAGCCCTCAGAAGGGCCAGCCGTTTGTTCGTGGGAATCTCCTTGCCGTTACACAAGTCAATGATCAGGTCAATCTCTTCCGGCCCTATGCCGGTTGCGCCACCCTGATAATCGTCACGGGCACAGTTCAAATCTTCCAGTTCCTCATTCAGTTCGTCCGTATCCACGTCGTCACTGTTTCCAGTCCGTTCCTCTTTATCCTCAAGCCTGCCGGAACTGTCGGCCCCGGAAGCCCGCCACTCTTCCACACGCTTGTCCCGAAACAATTCCGGGATGCGTTCCGGCGGCACTTGTGCTGCCTTTTGTGACGCTGTTTCCTCGTTTCTGCCAGCAAATGTAGAGGCATTTTCCTTACCCGCAATAGCCCCGGAACCGGTGGCGTTTATTGGCGGCTGTTGGCGTGTACCGTAGCTTTTCGTAACGACAAGGCTGTCCGTTTCAGGCTGTTTTTTTGGTGGATTTTCCATATTCCTGCCTTCTGCCTTTCCCTTGACTTCTGCCTTTCCCTTGACTTCCGCCTTTTCTTTATCCTTGACTTCCTGTTTTTCTTTGTTTCTCACTTCTGTTTTCACAGCCGGTATGTCTCTCTTTTCAGCTTCGCGCACTACCGGAATCTCTTTCTTTTCCGTTTTCCCTTTCGTGCGTTTGCGTCCCTTCTTCTGTACCTCTTTCACCGGGTCGAACCATCCGGCAACGCCCCGCAGCACTTTTGCCATGCGGCGGCGTGTCTTCCCGAAGCAAATCTCGCCAAGCTGTCCCCTGAACAGGAACTTGTCCATGAACAGATAGGCGAACAGCAGCCAGAACAGAACGATCCCGGCTTCATAGTAACCTGATTGTATATCCATAACCTAAAATATTTTGTTATAACTCTTTTGGAGGTAGGTCTTCACCTCTTCCGAATGCTTCTCGAAATGTTCCTTCAACACATTGTCTATATAGTTGCCCACCGTCAGCTGCCGTTTTCCCGCAATCCCGACAATAACCGATATTTTCTGGTGCAGTTCCTTGTCGATATACACCCCTTGCCTGCCTTCGCATTTATAGGGTGTGAGAAATTTACAGATGAAGTCGGCCAGTGCCGTGCGTATCGTTTTCGGTGACGGCTTTTCCGCAATCACTTCCGGCCGGCCGGTATCATCCGCATCGGGAACACCTTTCACTGTTTCGTTCACACGGTCATCCGCTTTTTCCTTTTCATCGGATAAGGCGGTTTCTCTATTTCCGCCACTCTCTCCGGTCACAGAAGGTGACGGAGATAAAGGAGGTTCCGAAAGAACACCGGCCATCAGGCTGCGCAGGTACGCTTCATCCACCGGATTTTGTCCGCTTGTTTTCTTCGCCATGACTATTCGGTTTTAAGTATAGATATGATCTCATCCATAAACGTATCGAAACCGCATCCTTTGGTGAATGCCGCATCGGGAGCGAACAGCGTACTCCGGTAAACGGAGCCGCCCGTAGCGGACAAGTCTTTGGTGAAGTTACTGCGCACGGGAATGCGTGTTTGGAGACAGTCCAACCCTAACAGAGAGAAGCCTTGCTGATAGATGTCATACAAGGTCGTGCGTTCTCTGCGGTCAACCATGTTCCAGAACAGGCACAGCCTTTTCAGGGAGGAGACACCGGTCTTTATCAGGCGGTCATTAATGGTGGTTGCAAAGTTCAGTGTGCTTTCCAGCACCAGGCGGTCCGCCTTTATAGGCACGAACAGATAGTCGAGCGCACTGATTGCCGCGATAACCCCGTCACTGCCCATTGTGCCGGGCAGGTCGAACAATACAATATCATAGGGTATATCCGCCTTTTCTTCAAAAGCCCTTCAGTCCGCCATGCAATTGACCGGAGTGCTTCCGATGACCGGATAAACCTTTTTCTTCAACCGCCCGGCCTGCTCCACCAGGAGGTTCTGATAAACGGCTGTGGTCCTCACCACTTCCATATCCCGTTTTTTCTGTTTGATGATTGAGTGTTGCGGATAGTCACAATCCACCACCGCCACGTTCAACCCTTTCACATAGTGCAGTCATGATGCCGCAAAAATGGTGAATGTTGATTTGCCCACGCCGCCCTTCTGGGTAGCGAATGAAACGAATACTGTTTTCTTTCTCTTTTCCATTGTTACTAATTTAAGTAAGTGAATAATCGGATTTATTGATCGTTAGGCAGATATAAATCTGTCCACTTGTCCGCTTTGTTTGATAGCCGGATAGCTATTTAGCTACAAAGCTACCTGTCTATTCAGCTATATACTTACATAGCTATGTAGCTATTCGTCTATGTAGCTATATAGCTATCCGGCTGTCTATATAAGTATCCGGCTGATAATCCATTTGCCTGTTCATCTATCCGAATATCTGTTTGTCTGAATAACCATCTGTTTGTCTATACATCTTTATATATGTATAAGCGGATAAGCAGCCTTATGAATGCTTGTCTAAAAACATACTTAATCAAATGCCTGTTCAGATAGAAAACTATCTGGATAGCTATTCGGATAACCGTCTTTTTATCTATCCGAATAAATAGCTGAATAACTATCCGGCTGCAAATAAACCTCAAAAAGCGCATCCGTGAAGTATCCGCCGTTTCAAAGTCATTTATTGGCGGCTGTTGGCGGCATACCGGATAATAACCATACCGAAAAAACTATCTACCTTTGTCGCCGGGAGAGCGCAGCCCGTTCTCGAAAGAGAACGTCAGACAAATCCTTCAGACCTATAATCCGGCCCAGCCGGATTTTAATATGCGTCAGCATATAGCGAGGTGTACTTTCAGCGGTTGAAAATATTTCCAACCGCTGAAAGTCTCGCCCAAAAGGTGTTTCGGGGGCAAAGGTTCTCCCAAGTCGAACCTTTTAAAATTTTCATGTTATGAAAGATGAAACAAGAATCCGTAACGCCGCAGGGCGTAAGGTGCTGGCAGACCCGCGCACACACCGCTATTACCTCTGTCTCAATGACGAGGAAGACGATAAGTTTATCTCCATGTTCGAGCAGTCGGGCATGAAGAACAAGGCCGAATTTATTTTTGCCCGTATCTTCGGTTGAGAGTTCAAGGTCGTGAAGATTGATAAGGAAGCGCAGGAATATTATGCCCAGCTAACCGCTTTCTATCAGCAGTTCCGAAGAATAGGAAACAACTACAATCAGTGTGTAAAGACTATTCACACCATTTACGGGGAGAAGAAATCACTTGCGTTTCTCTACAAACTTGCCGAAGAAACTCGTAAACTGGAGGAAGTATGCAAGCAGGTTATCGAACTTACAAAGCGGTACGAAAAGGAGTATCTCACTAAAAAGGAATAATGTCATGGTGCCGAATGTTACATCAGGCAGTTCATTTTACGGAGTGATAGCCTATAATAAAATAAAGGTGGACGACGGTACGGCAAAGGTATTGTGACACCCCAGAATTGCAGCGGACACTTCAGGAAATGTTCCGATAGAAAACTGCGTGCAGGCTTTCGAGCCTTACGTTGCACTCAATTCGCACGTCAAGAAACCGGTTATTCATATCTCATTAAATCCTTCCCCGAAAGATATACTTTCGGAAGAACAAATGACCGTATTGGTGCAGGAGTTCATGGAAAAGTTCGGTTACGCGAACCAGCCTTATATTGTCTGGCTGCACGAAGACATAAACCGCAAGCACATGCACATCGTATCGGTACGCATCAACGAGCAGGGAGAAAAGATAGACCACAACCGGGAAGCCATCCGGGCACAGAATATCTGTCGTGAAATGGAAGTGAAGTACGGGCTTCATCCCACACTCGGAGAACATGGCGAGCGGGAACTGGTAAGTCTGCAAAAGGTTGACTATCCGAAAGGTGACGTGAGAATGCAGGTGAAGCATACCGCCCGCACCTTGCTGGAATGTTACAATTTTCATTCGCTTGCCGAATACAACACCCTTCTGAATCTGTACAACGTAACCGCTTACGAGATCAGGGGAAGCGTGGACGGAAAGGAATACCATGGCATCATGTACGGAGCGCTGGACGACAACGGTCAACAAGCAGGCACGCCTTTCAAGTCCAGTAAGTTCGGTAAGGCGTTCGGTTATGAAGCATTGCAAAAGAAGTTTGCCGCTTCTGCTGAAAAGGTGAAGAAAGACAATCTTACTGAAAGGGCACGGAGAGAAATCATCAAAGCCATGCAGAACATTTCCACGAAAGAAGACTTTGCCCGTAGGCTGAAAGAGGCGGATATAGAAGTCATTTACCGTATCAACCCCGAAGGACGTCTTTACGGCATCACATTTATAGACCATGCAGGCCGAACGGTGTTCAACGGCTCGCGTTTGGGCAAAGCCTTTTCAGCCAATGTGTTCAACGAATTGTTCAACAACCCGGATGCAGACCGTGATAAACTGATACCGCCACTGGAGCAGAAACCGTCCCGGCAGGAAAGGGAAACGGGAGCGGAAGAAAGGCAGGAAAGCGAGGAATACCGACAGCAGGAAAACCAAAGCCATCATCAGAGTGAATCATCAGGAAGTCTGATTGATACATACGCACTCGGTGCCGTTGATATTTTCTCCGTACTTATGGAAGACCACCATACGCACGAGTACATCGATCCGGCCTTCCGCTATGGGCGCAAGAAAAAGAAGAAGCGCAGGATATAATATAATAAGGTATAGAACAAGAAGTTTAATTTTAATAGTTACAATTATGCAGAATGAAGATGATTTAAGAGGTCTTGCCAAAGTCACGGACTTTATGCGGACCATCAGTTTTTTATTTTTGGCGATACACATCTATTGGTTTTGTTACGGCTGGCTGCATGAAATGGGCTGAACGCTTGGCATAGTGGACAGAATACTATCCAACTTTCAACGCACCACCGGACTGTTTTCTTCCCTGCTTTACACTAAGCTGTTCTGTGTCCTTTTCCTCGGTTTATCCTGTATGGGTAACAAGGGAGTGAAGAAGCATGAAATCACATGAAGGAAGATAATTGTTGCGACCATAACGGGCACCATACTCTTTTTCCTGAACTGGTGGTTACTCTCCATCAACGCATCATCCGGCGTGTGTGCGGTACTTTATACCACGACATTGACCGGTGGCTTCTTCTGTCTGCTGGCATCCGGTTTGTGGATAAGCCGTCTGTTGAAGAACAATCTGTTAGAGGACGTTTTCAACCGGGAGAACGAATCCTTCATGCAGGAAACAAAACTCATGGAGAACGAGTATTCAGTCAATCTGCCGACCAAATTCTGGTATAAAGGCAAAGAATGGAAAGGCTGGATTAATGTGGTGAATCCGTTCCGGGCGAGCATGATTTTGGGTACACCGGGTAGCGGTAAGTCGTATGCCGTAGTCAACAATTATATAAAGCAGGCAATCGAGAAGTCCTATGCGCTTTATATATACGATTTTAAGTTTGATGACCTGTCGGTTATCGCTTATAACCATCTGATCAAGTATCGGCATCGCTATAAGATACCCCCTAAATTCTATGTGATAAACTTCGATAATCCGAGGAAAAGTCATCGCTGTAATCCGTTGGCTCCGGAACTAATGACAGATATTTCGGACGCTTACGAGTCCAGTTATACAATCATGCTTAACTTAAATAAAAGTTGGGTGCAGAAGCAGGGAGACTTCTTCGTAGAGTCCCCAATTGTCTTATTTACAGCGATAATCTGGTTCTTGAAGTTGTATAAAAACGGTAAGTATTGCACGTTTCCTCATGCCATTGAATTGCTTAATAAAAGGTATGAAGACGTATTTACTATTCTGACAAGCTATCCTGATTTGGAGAACTACCTTTCACCTTTTGTCGATGCATGGAAAGGGGGAGCTGCCGAACAATTGATGGGTCAGATTGCATCCGCCAAAATTCCGCTGTCAAGACTGATAAGTCCCCAACTGTATTGGGTAATGTCCGGCAGTGACTTTACACTGGATATTAATAATCCCAAAGAACCGAAAGTGTTATGTGTGGGCAACAATCCTGATAGAATTTCCATCTATGGGGCAGCATTGGGACTCTATAATTCGAGAATCGTTAAACTGATAAATAAGAAGAAGCAGCTCAAAAGTTGTGTGATTATTGACGAGCTACCCACGATTTTCTTTAAAGGTCTGGATAATCTGATTGCCACGGCACGAAGCAACAAAGTGGCGGTCGTGTTAGGTTTTCAGGACTTTTCGCAATTGAAAAGGGATTACGGAGACAAAGAGGCTGCCGTAATCATGTCAACTGTGGGTAATGTTTTCAGCGGTCAAGTAGTGGGTGAAACTGCCAAGACTTTGTCGGAAAGGTTTGGAAAAATCCTGCAAAAACGGGAGTCTATGAGCATCAACCGTAACGATACGTCCACTTCTATCAGCACGCAACTGGATAGCCTGATACCTGCCAGCAAAATCAGTACACTCTCACAAGGTATGTTTGTCGGTGCCGTAACGGACAATTTCGGCGAGACAATAGAACAGAAGATTTTCCATGCGCAGATAGTAGTGGATAATGAAGCGGTACAGAAGGAGACGGCGGCCTATCAGCCTATTCCTGAAATCAGCAGCTTTCTGGACGAGGATGGCAATGATACAATGGAGCAGCAGATACAAGCCAACTACCGGCAAATCAAGCAGGATATTGTGGAACTGGTAGAGAATGAGCTAATTCGTATTGAAAATGATCCTGCACTCAAACATCTGTTAGGTGGTGATGAAGGCACACAAGCACAAACATAGCTGTTTGTCATAACAGTATGTCTCCCACAGCACATTGCGGCAATCCCGGAAGCTGCGCAGGCTCCACCTCCGTAGATTGCCGCAAAGAGCTGTTTTCAAGAAAAATAAAAAGTTTGATAAACACATCTGAAAAATTAGAAAAGTAATGTTTAACTTTAACTTCTATAAAAACAGACTAATAGAATACGGTATCCTTAAACTACTTATCTTACATTCTTTTTACTATTCCAATCATCTTGCGGATAGTGTTGTTCTCCATACGAGAATAAAGTGTCTGACATATGTTTTTGTTATTCTTATTTGTTGCATGAAGAGGATCATTATAGAGATTACTTAGAAGCATGAATATCTCAGGAACATCTACTCCATGTTCTTCTGCATATTTTAGTTTTTCACCAGTGCCATGCTCTTCTAAAAAATTAATTTTATCTGCTTCGGAATAAAGTTTATTATAACAATAGCTTTCCACTTTCTCACGTAATGCAACACATACAGCTAAAGGATCATACTCTTCATTATTAAGATATTTTTCTAAATGATTTTTACAAGATTCCTTGAAATTTGTAATGTTTCCCCAAGTTGGTGGACAATCTCCAATTATACCAGATAAATCTTTTGTATAATCAGAATGAAAATGTAACATATATTTCGATATATCCTCTTCACTTCCTCTTGGTAGAGCTTGAGCAAGTTGAGATCGTTTACGCACTAATTTGAGCATATTATCACTGATATGAGGATGTGGAAATGGACAAAGATAATACACTTTCATATCTTTGAATGAATAGTGTTGGTTATAGTAATCTGGGTTTAAATGGCTCATTATGATAGGATAAATATTCCTATTTTCATCTTTAAACTCTTTTATCATCTGCGTAATATAGTATTGCGCCGCCATCAGATTAGCATCATCTAAATAGTCAAAAACTTCATCAATAATCAATATATTATCTAACTTGGTTAATTCCATTTTTGCTTTTTGTAACTTAGCCAAAAATACCAATGTGTCTCGTTCACCATTAGAAATACGCTGCGCATCTCCTATTTCTAATTTAAATGTTCCATTTTCTTCATGTGGAGTAATTCCTTTCCACGTAGTGGGAACTGTATGAAAGAAATCTCTTAATGATTGAGCTTTTTTCATATACTGAGAATAAGCTATCCGCCGCTTAAAATTATCTTCATTACGTTTATACAATGTTATTATCTGAATAGCTTTCAACATTAATTTTGTATCATTATCTCCTGTATTTACTTCTTTAATTGCATCCATCATATTTTTTACACATGTAGTAGCCTTTAAATTAATGAGATCAGATTCTTCTATCTGTTTATGTATAGCAGAAATAGTTCCTTCATATGTTTTCATGCGTTCTATAAATTCCTCTATTTGCTTTAAAGGTCGTTTAATCGCACTTAAATTATTAATATTAAAACTCGCCATAAAATCATTATTAGCAAGTAAAGCATTAATAGAAGGATATAGTCCTACTGGTGGATTGTTAATTCCAAAGTGTTCATAAAAATCGTTTATTATCTCTACATTGTCAGGCTTATTTTCAAGCAATATAATTGGTGAAACAGACAATGATGTTTTCCCCAAGGGCACACCACCTGCATATCCTGGAGATTTTACTTTCAAATCACTATTAATAACGAAAATGCCAAATCGAGGACTTATTTGATTTTGGTCTGCACTTGCTTTATATACATTCCTGCTTGGTTCATCAGTGGTAATAATCAGTTCGGGAGAATTAGTTTCGTCGCCATTATAAGCATCATCCTTATTTAACTTAATACGTCGTTGATTGAGCCACTGAAAAGCTAATGCAAATGAAGATTTACCAGAACCATTTGGAGCTACCATTAAACTTGGTTTGTTTGGATACATTTGACCTAATTCTACCGTATGGTCTTGTAAACCTCTCACATTTTTAATTTGTATTGATTTGATATTCATTGTTTTAGATATAAAGTTAATAAATTAAAGTATCTATAGTACACATAACACTGATGCTAATACATTAAAAAATACTCATGTTTATCATACAATCTCGTATGCACTATTTATTATTTGCAATATTAACAAAATCTCATGATATCTGCAACTTTCCCTACACCAGAACAAAGAAGATACTAAAAATTATAAAAACGAATAAAACATGTGTTGGTGTATTTAGTTTACGCCATATTCCGCCAATTCCCGTCATTCATTTCCATCAGTCTTAAAAATGTAACATCTTATTAATTAAACATCTACATTCGCATCGACGGGCTAAAGTTTACCCGGTATTGATTAATTATTGTATCACTTAAATTATTGATTTTATGGCTAAGAAAAAGCAAGAACAACAAGAACAGAGTCAGGACGAGCATGTAATGGCCATCCTCGACAAGCGAACGAACAAGACCGCAGTCGTTTCCAAAATGAACGAGCAGGACGGCAGTCTCGAAATCGTGCCACCCGACAAGAAGAACAGCAGCAGTTTCCTAAAACTGGACCGTACCTCACCGCTGGAACTGTTCTTCACGAATTTCAAAAACCAGTACAACAACCCCACGAGTTTCAGTTTTTTCCTTGTACCTCTCGTCCTTTTGGAAAAGACACTGAATGCCGTAGTCCAGATCCGAAAAGGGGAAGACCCCGGAGCGGAAGGTAAAAAACTGGTGGAGAACAGCGAACTGAACGATGAAGGGCGCATCGCCAAACTTGCCCGAAGGTATAAGTTCGATGAACACCAGCTTCCGTGGAAAGAACTCGCCGCACTGGGAGTTGACAAACAACTGCTGTTTGACAACCATTGCATGGGTGAGATGCTGAAAGGAAGGATTACTTCCATGGCTTTCCCCATCAGCAAGGAAGTGAACGGTGAAAAGAAGGATATGGGGGAAGCTTGTTTTCTCTGTGTCAAAGGGGAGGACGGCAAGGTGCAACTGAAAACCCTAAGCAGGCTCGACAAGCCGCAGTATGACCTGCCTGCCTATAAAGGAGTATTCACGGACGAGGAAAAACTGTCGCTTAAAGACACCGGAACTTTGGGTGCAATCAAGGAGATGAAGGATACCCATACGGGAACGGTCTGCAACTGTTATGTGTCCTTTCATGAACCGAGCAACCGTATCATTACCATGCCGGTGGATGCCATCAAGATACCCGATTATATCTACGGGAAAAGGCTGGATGACAAACAGAAGCAAATCCTCGCGTCAGGAGGCCAGCTTCCTATCAACGACATACAGCGCAAAAACGACACGCTGCTTTCCGGTGTAGCTTTCGTCGATCCGAGGATAATGGACATTGCATTCAAGCAGTCCGGCGAACAATTGAAAGTCAACGACACTATCATGGGTGCCAAAATCACACCTGAACAGAAGAAGATGCTCCAGAACCATGAAATGGTGTTCGTTGAGAATATGCGCTACAAAGGCAGGATGTTTTCCGATGACGTACGTTTCAGCAACAAGAGCAACCAACTGCTGATAGGACGCAATGCCCGTGAATACAAGCCCACTGTTGAGGGTAAGAAGAACGACAAGAAAAAGGAAGTGAAACAGCAGGCGCCCCGTCATGTGGCATCCGTAAAGGCCCCGTCAAAAAAGAGCCTTTCAGTCATGTAACAGACAGATTATTCATGTTTACATCAGATATATACCCGGTTCTCTTTTATGGCAGCCGGGTATATGTTTAATATCCAATTTACATTTTAATTAGAGCGATAGCAAATGACTATACAAGATAAAAATACCACAACCGGAGAATTGTCCTATTTTGAGACGACTCTCCTTCTTTATTTAAAGGAAAGCCATCCACACATTGCCGGTGACAAAGAACTTGTCCGAACGCGGGCCGACGAGGCGGCAGGCAGCTATGAACGTGCCATACGTGACGGTTTATCCGTTACGCAGGCTTTGCAACTGGCCGAAGCCGTTCTTTATCAGGACTTGCACTTTTCCAAGTTCGATACGGTTTTCGAGGTCGTGTCGGAATGGTTTCCCGAAGTACGGCCCGAAAGACGGACGGGTTTCTGCCTGAAAGTATTGTCACCCGCAGAAGCGGTGTTCAACAAATACCCCATAGATGACCGGTTTGAATTATCTCCGTCCTATCATACACTTACCATTGAACTTACAGGTTTCATACAATCTTATATCGAGAAATATGGCATATAACAAACGACAACATCTGGCGGACAACATAGCCGCACTTGAATGGATATTCATGCGTCCGGAGTTTTGTCTCACGGAAGAGGCACGCAAAGTATTAAATGGTTATTCGGGTTTTGGAGGATTGAAGTGCATCCTGAATCCGGCGGAGAAAGACACGGACATTGAAAGATGAACGGCAGACAGGGAACTGTTTCCCCAAGTCCGACTGCTGCATGAACTGTTGCGTGAATATTCCAAAGACGGGAAAGAATACAAGGCATACGTCCAAAGCCTTAAAAGCTCCGCTCTCACAGCCTTTTACACACCGGAACCGTTGGTAGCGGCCATGCAGGAATCCTTGCAGGTATCGGAAATCCGTCCGGGACGTTTTCTTGACCCTTCCGCCGGAACGGGCATGTTTATCAGCCAATTGAAAGATGTTCCCGAAATTCATTGTTTCGAGAAAGACAAGCTCACGGGAAAGATACTCTCATCCCTCTATCCGGAAAGCAGAGTGACCATAGACGGTTTCCAGTCCATACAACCCTATTATAACAACTACTTCGATATGGTTTCTTCCAATATTCCATTTGGAAATACCAGAGTTTACGACAGGGACTTCGACCGGAGCGAAGACGCCGTGCGTAAATCCTCACTCACTGCCGTACACAACTATTTCTTTCTCAAAGGTATGGATACGTTACGCGAAGGCGGGATACTGGCCTATATCACGACTTCGGGTGTCATGGACTCGCCACAGAACCGTCCCGTCAGGGAATGGCTGATGAACCATGCCAATCTTGTTTCCGCCATCCGTCTGCCGGACAACCTTTTTGTTGATGCGGGTACGGAAGTGAGCAGCGACCTGATCGTATTACAGAAGAATACCAAAAAAACGGAACTGACCGAAAAGGAACGGAACTTTATTGAAACCCGCCTTATATCCGGCGGCATCAATATCAATAACAGCTACTCCGGTTTAGAGCATATCGTCCATACTTCCGTATCCATGGGCAAAAACATGTACGGACAACCGGCCATTAATTTCATTCATGAAGGGGGCATTGACGCCATTTCCGAACATTTCAGACAATTATTGGCGCAAGATGTGGAGAATCATCTTGACCGGGAACTCTATGACGACAATCTGTCCCGACCAACCGTTTCTACCGGCCTTGAACCGGAATTTGAGACACCATTGGAAATAGTAATTGAGAACCATCTGCAAGAGGTGCAGGAAGAAAGTTCCTCACAACCCTATGAACCCATGCTCAACCTGTTTGCCGCCTATGCGGATGAAGAGGAAGCGGAGGTGCAAGTAGTGGAAAGCAGACCTTCTCCAAGCCGGGCACCATCGGCATCCCGCAAAAAGAAAGGGGATGAACCGGAAATGTTCAATCTGTTCTCGCAAGAGAATATGTATGATGAAGCCGCCGTGTCGGAAAGCATGACCGAAGAACGGGCGGAAGCGGAAGCAAGATGGCAGGAGCGCAGACAAAAATTTGAAGAAGAGCGGAAGAAAGAAATGGAACCACGGCCGTTTACCGGAGAGATACGCCCCGAATACAAGAACGGTTCCATCGTGAAATCGGGTGAGCAATACGGGTATTTACGGGGTTTGGGTACTCCCGATGTGCAATTCCATCCGCTCAAGCTGACAGTCACCCAGCAATACCGGGCCGCCTACTATATCCCGCTTCGGGAAGCCTATCATAATCTCTACAATGCGGAAGCTGAAACGGAAACGGAACAGCCGGAACTCAGGGAGGAACTGGTCAAGCGATATGACAGTTTTTACCGCATGTTCAGGGAATTGAACGGAAAGGACAACGCCAAGTTCCTGCTGATGGATGCCGGAGGACGGGAAATACTCTCATTGGAGCGTTCCGTTAACGGCAAGATACAGAAGGCGGATATATTCTCTGTTCCCGTATCGTTCAACGCCAATGAAGTGACACATGTGGATACACCGCAGGAAGCGCTTGCGGCATCTTTGAACAAGTTCGGAGAAGTTAATCTGGAATATATGGAAGACCTCAGTGAAACAGGCAGGCAGGAACTGCTCACGCAACTGGAAGGCCGTATCTTCTACAATCCCATGATGAAGAACCATGAAATCAAAGACCGTTTCATAGCGGGCAATGTGGTGGCCAAAGCTGAATGGATAGAGAACTACCTGAAAGACTATCCCGATGATGACGCAAGCAAAAAATCATTGGAAGCCTTGCGGAAAGCCATTCCGGAGCCGATCAGTTTCGAGCTACTTGACTTTAATCTCGGAGAACGCTGGATACCCATGTCCGTATATGAAGAGTTTGCCGGATACCTTTTTGAGACAAAGGCCCATATCCATTATACGGAATCCATCGACGAGTTCAGCGCGAATTTCGAGAGTACCAATGCAAACATCACCGACAGATATTATGTGAAAGGGGAAAAAAGAGGTTATTACGGAAACGACCTGCTGAAACATGCGCTGCACAACACGGTGCCCGACATAACCAAAACCGTGCAGGATGAAGAAGGCAATGATATAAAGGTACGTGATGCAGAGGCCATCCAGCTTGCCGACGCTAAAATCAATGAAATACGGTCGGCTTTCACAGGCTGGCTGAACGAACAGCTCCCCGAGTTCAAACAGAACCTTGCGGACATGTACAACCGCAAGTTCAACTGTTATGTGCGTCCCGATTATGACGGTTCCCTGCAAAGTTTCCCGTTCCTTGACCTGAAAGGACTGGACATACCGAGCTTGTACGACAGCCAGAGAAATGCCGTATGGATGCTGAAAATGAACGGAGGCGGCATAATCGACCATCAGGTGGGCACGGGCAAGACCCTCATCATGTGCATAGCCGCCTTTGAGATGAAACGTCTCGGACTGGCGAACAAGCCGATGATTATCGGACTCAAAAGCAATGTACATGACATAGCCGACACATTCAAGAGAGCCTATCCGAACGCCAGAGTGCTGTATCCGGGCAAGGAGGACTTTACGCCGGAGAAACGTGTCGGAATATTCCATGACATCAAGAACAATAACTGGGACTGTATCATCCTGACACACGACCAGTTCGGAAAAATCCCCCAGTCTCCCGAAATACAGCAGGAAATATATACACAGGAGATAAACAGTATCGAAGAGAATCTCGCCGTATTCGAGCAGCAGGGCAATGAAGTGACCGGCTGGATAAAGAAAGGTCTGGAAAGAAGGAAAGAGAACCTTGAGGCCAAACTTGAAAAGCTGGAGCAGGATATAAAAGACCGGACGGATGACGTGACCGACTTCAGGCAAATGGGCATCGACCACCTCTTCGTTGATGAATCGCATGCCTTCAAGAACTTGATGTTCAACACCCGCCATGCGAGAGTGTCCGGTCTGGGCAATCCCGAAGGAAGCATGAAGGCCATGAACATGCTCTTCGCCATCCGTACCATACAGGAGCGCACGGGCAGGGATTTGGGGGCCACTTTCTTGTCCGGTACGACCATTTCCAATAGTCTGACGGAACTCTATCTCCTTTTCAAATATCTCCGTCCGAAGGAAATGGAGCGGCAGGGCATTACCTGCTTTGACGGCTGGGCGGCCGTCTATGCGAAGAAAAGCACGGACTTTGAATTTTCAGTAACCAACCAGGTCGTGCAGAAAGAGCGTTTCCGCTATTTTATCAAAGTGCCTGAACTCGCCAATTTCTATGCGGAGATAACCGATTACAAAACGGCCGAGGACGTAGGGGTTGACAGGCCGGAACTCAACGAGCGACTTTATCACATACCACCCACTCCCCAGCAGGAGATTTTCATTCAGAAACTGATAAAGTTCGCTGAAACCGGGGATGCGACCTACATAGACAGGGAGTCTTTGTCAGAAGCGGAAGAAAAGGCCCGGATGCTGATTGCCACCAACTACTCGAACAAGATGTCGCTTGACATGCGGCTGATAGACCAGCAGTACGGTGACAATCCGGGAAACAAGGCGTCCCACTGTGCGGCCAAAATAGCGGAGTATTACTATAAATATCTCGACCAGAAAGGGACGCAATTTGTGTTTTCAGATCTTAGTACTTATAAACCAGACCAGTGGAACATTTACAGCGAGATAAGGCGCAAGCTCGTGGAAGACCATAACATCCCGGAAAAGCAGATAAAGTTCATTCAGGAAGCAAACAGTGACAACGCACGCAAGGAACTGTTCAGCGATATGAACTCCGGCCGCATCCGTTTCCTGTTCGGCTCCACCCAGAAATTGGGAACGGGAGTCAATGCGCAGCAACGCGCCGTGGCCATCCATCATCTGGACATACCATGAAGGCCGTCCGATCTGGAACAGCGTAACGGACGGGCGGTAAGAAAGGGAAACATCGTCGCCAAGCAATACGTCGGCAATAAGGTGGACTGTTACATCTACGCGGTGGAAAAGTCTCTGGACAGCTACAAGTTCAACCTGCTGCAAAACAAGCAGGTGTTCATCAACCAGCTTAAAAGCCGTAATCTGGCCGCCCGTACCATTGACGAGGGGGCGATTGACGAAAACGGCGGAGGCAATTTCAGTGAATACGTGGCTATCCTTTCAGGCAATGACGACCTGCTGGAAAAGGCGAAGCTGGACAAGAAACTGGCAGTCCTTGAAAGCGAAAGGCAGGCGTATCACCGTAATAAAGGAAACGCGAAAGGAAAGCTGAAGGAAAAGACTTCTGAAATAGAGAAGAACAATATTTATATCGGACGCTTTACCAAGGATTGGGAATATCTGAATAAGGTTGCTCCCGTAGATGCTGCAACGGGGCTTCGTCCCAATCCCCTGAAACTGGACGGTGTGGACTCGGACAATATCGAGATACTCGGCAACCGGCTTGCCGCAATCAATCAGAAAGCCCGGACAGAGGATGATTATATGAAAATCGGAACCCTGTTCGATTTCCGCATCCTTGTCCGTACCGAAAAATCTTACGATGGGGATACGCAGGTCTTGCATAACAAGTTCATGGTCGAGGGGCTGGACGGCATTAAATATACTTACAACAACGGTTATATAGCCAAAGACCCGAAATTGGCCGTAATGAATTTCATCAATGCGCTGGAACGTATTCCCGGCATGATAGAGAAACGGGAGAAAGAAAACGCGGAGTTGTCGAAAGATATTCCGGTCTTGCAGGAAATCGTGGCGGCCACATGGCCCAAAGAGGGAGAAATCAAACGGTTGGGTGAAGAACTTGCCACACTGAACCGGAAGATACAGCTTACCCTTAAACCGGTAGGACGGCACGAAAGTGTAGAAGGCAAAGAAACGGAAGTGGAGGAACAAAGGCTCGTCAGCGGCAGTGATGTGATTCCGGATTTACCGCAAAAGGCAAAACACGTACAGTCTATAGAAATGGTAAAGCCGGCAAGGGAACTGAAAAAAACATCCTAATGTTTCCTGCGGCACATTGCTGTAACCCCCGGAAGCTACGCAGGCTCCACTTCCGCAGGTTACAGCAAAGAGCCGCTTTTCAGGAAAGGACAAAGGCACGGCCGGCACCCGGATAAATCCGACCTTGCCGGCCGTGCCCTTGTCTGTCTGTACATATTGTTGTCCCAATATTCAAATATTGTACTAGGATAATTGCTCATGTTTTCTATTCTTTCAGTACTATGTTAATTGTTTGCGATAAATATGATCTAAAGTATTTCCGTCTTTATCTTTCCAAACTAACCAGCCATTATTACTGCTTCCAATACAAAAATCTGCAGCAGTACTTGGACTTGGAAATGTCTTATCAGATTCCATGATCAACAAGTTTCCATTAATATAGGTATATTCTTCTATTAATTTATTTCGTTTTTCACTCCATTTCAGAGATGGAACAGAATCTTTAGCAATGATACTTCCCTTTAAAATTGTAAAACCTGATGAATTATAGTAACCTTTTGCATCACAACCACGGCCTTTAGCATAAAATAAATTCTCATCTTTAGGTTTCGTAATCTCAAAAATATTGCATCCAGTAAAAGATGTTAAGAATTTGATGTCCTCAAAGAATTCGTCCATAGAATCCTTTTGATATTCCGGAAGATTAGGAGCTTTGGGAGTTTGTTTATTTTCATCTAAAACAAAAGCATTCGCTTTTCGGGCGTCACTAATAGCTCTATGCTCTATATACTGCACGTCAGCCTTTGTCATTGCTGCATCTTTCGAGATGAAAATTAGAGCCTTTTGCCAAAATGCCTTCTTACTATCATGGTCTTTCACGCGTTCCTTGAAATTTTCAGTTTCTCCGATATATGCCTTAGGCTTTGTGCTCTCGTTCTCTCCGAGCAAAATGTAGAATGCAGGAGTTTGCAGGTCCATTCGCTCGTTGAGTATTGATAGATTTGCACGTGGAATCACAAACATTTGGCAAATCTTATTGCTAATGAATACATATTGAGTTCCCTTAGGATCTCCGTCAATTAGGTATGTTGTTACTGTTTTACCCATTTTATTCCTCTATATATAGTTTTACTATTTCAGTATGAATATTACATATTGCGTTGTAATTGCCGGAAGATACTAGGCTTGATATACTGTATTTGCAACATAACTGCATATCTTTATCAGAGATATAATGTTTACTTATAAATCCCTCGGATAGCAGTTCTTTGAGTGTTGAATATGCACTATCTTCTACTGAATGATTTTCAGATATAAACTTTTGATATGATTGTTCGATTGTCATTTTTGTCTTCCGTTGAATTTCTTCGCAAAACTTAATGACCTCAGTTATTTTATAATCAATGGATTGCTGATCTTTATAAAAAATATTCCCATTGGAATGTGCTATATTATTTCGTTCTTTGACAAGCTTTTTATACTCTCCGATACGTTCACCCATTCCCCAAAATTTGAAAATTAGTAATATTTTACTTTCATTCTCTTGGGAATAACCGAATGGAGAGCATGATTTTCCTATGCACTCATCAAAACCAAGCGATATTTTTTCAAAGTCTTCTGGATGGATACTCTTTATCTTCCATATTGTGAAGTAGACGAAGCACATAAAAAGCATATGATAACTCATAAAAGCGAACTGATACTGTCCATTGTGGTAATTATTTTCAAATGCTTTCCATAAGTATTGAACATACTCCATCTCTTCATCATTTCTATAATGAAGAGGTAAGTATAAGAATATTTGATAGGCTTCTTCCATTGATTATTTTCTCGTTAATGCATTAATTGCCTCGAACAATAATGATGCTACATCTGTAGCAGCTATAATTCCATGTTTAGCTATTTGTTGTTGGCAAAATTGTATTCCCTCATAGCATTCTTTTGCAAGGTGGAGTTCTTGATTTGTCGTGTATCCATATAATTTTGCCTTAAATGTAATCGTGCTTAATAGTTGGGAATATTCAGCTACCATACTTTGAAATTGAGTAATTTGGGAACAGCTATATATTAATGAAGCACCACCAACGGCAATTTTTGCTCGTTCATCGTTTAACGCAGCTACTTTAGCTACCATTAAACTCATATCTATAATTTCGTTATTCATTTATAATTGGTTTTATTCATTCCAGATTTGGGCGATGCGGTTAGTGATTTTTTTTGTGAAAATTTCAATTAGCTCTTTGGCATTATTTACTGCTGCTTGCTCTCGCTCAATTTCGGCAACTATTTGTTGCTGAATATTGGGGGCAGGCAGAGGAATAAGGACCTTTTTTAGATTAACTATCGTTAGTGCATTGTAAGCAGCACCATTTGTGATGCTATCAATATTAGTTGCAACAATAGAATCCAAAACAGTTTTAATATACAATGGGCTTGCATTTGTTATATCTTTAATCCATATTAAATTACCATCTTTGAAGTAAAATGGATTATCGTTTGGGACTATCCATGAAACGCCAATTGTTCCTACAGCTGAAATTAATATATCTCCTTTCTTTGGTATGTCATATGAGGACTTAATTTCATTATATTTATTTTGAGAAATATACAACTCCAAAGATATATCCTTACCTTTACTTAGCTCAACAATCTCTTTTGTTCTATAAAACGGGATTCCGTTATCAACATATTCATTTTGAAAGATTCTTTTGCTGGAAGTTACGGTGCCTATTTTACCTAATTCGACCCTTTGCCATGAAGGGTTAATGTTGATTAGCGGACGATAATTATTGATGATAGTACGTGCGGCATCAATTATGCGTTGATAGCTTTCTATCTCAGCAACTATCACCCGTTGTTCTTCCAAAGTAGGCAATGGAATTTTCAAAGTCATAAAATTACTTTTTGAAATTTCTTTAAAAGTTCCTCCTATGGCTAAAGATTCCATTTGTGAACGTAGGCGAGTCATTGCATATGCTAGATACTTATGATATACTTTGGTTTTGTCCTTAATGATTATATTTTTAAATCCTTGATTAGTAGAAATTTCGATATTATTTATAGCGATACGTCCTATTGTAGCTCTACTTGATACCAAAACAGATTCAACTGGTAACAATTTAGCTGATGAATTTTTCAGTCCTGCTTCTGTTATGGTTCGTTCAGTTCTGTCTATAGTCGTAATATTTTCGTTTGCAGGTAAATCAACAAGTGTGGCCCAATGAATATTTCCGTTCCAAAATGATTCATTTTTTGAATCAGGTGTTCCACCGCTTTGTATCTCAAAAAGTTCACTATCTCCTAAAGATACGAATCTGAACTTTGATTTTGTTGTTATTTCGGCACTATATCTTTCCCCACTCAGATTATAATCCCCATTCCCGGCAATCTTTGTTTTTTCAACAAGAGTACATAAATCGCTCACAAACTCTTTACCTCGATGTAACATTATGCGAAATTCCTTAATCATCGAAGTAATAGCTTCCAGTTGGCTACCATCAATTGGACGACGTTGTGCTCCAAGAGAAAAGCCATCGTTTTCGATTTTTGCAAATAATATCTTGCCTGTTAGTTTCGAAATAACCTTATCAAACAGCAAAATAGAGGTTTTTACACCGCTATACGGATTGAAAACTCCAGACGGCAATGAGATAACCCCATACAGATAATTGTCATCAATCAATATTTTACGCAGTTTAGTGAAAGCCGTATCACTTTTGAATATAACTCCTTCTGGCACAATTACCGCACCTCGTCCTGTGGTGGTAAGATGCTCTACGATATAATCCACAAAAAGAGCTTCACTTCGTTTACTCTGTACTGAAAAACGGCTATGTGGTTTAATACCACCCTTTGGCGACATAAAAGGTGGATTGGCAAATATCACATCAAAATATTCGTTCCATTTCGTATCACTTGTTAGGGTGTCATACTCAATAATCTTGGGCTCAGTAATACGATGCAGATACATATTTACCAACGATAGCCGGACCATATCAGGTGAAATATCATAACCGCTGATATTCTCCGATAATCGTTTACGCTCATCGGGGGTTAGTAAATCACCATTACTTTTTCCTTCACTCGAATTATTTTTAAGAATATATTTATACGATGAAATTAGAAATCCTGCAGTACCGCACGCTGGATCTAAAATAGTCTCGTTCTTCTTTGGCTCCACAATATTGACCATAAAATCGATAATGTGGCGAGGTGTACGGAATTGCCCTGCATCGCCTTGACTTCCTAGTACACTAAGCAGATACTCAAAAGCATCTCCAAGCTTCTCACTATGATCGTAGTCAAACTGGTCAATGATTTTCAAGAACTCTTTAAGTGTTTCTGGGTCATTGTAAGGCAAATATGCCTGACGGAATATCGTGTGAAAAATAGAGGGAAGACTTGGATTTTCGCTCATCATCTGGAGTGCTTCCCGGTAGTCAAGCAAAATTTCCTGTCCGCCACGTGTCTTATTGAAAACCTTGCGCCAGCTGTATTTTTTATAATCTCCTACAAAAAACTTCGCTGTACCACCTAGTTCTTCACTCTCGGTATCCATATCATCCATAAACTTATAGATAAGTGCAATGGTAATCTGTTCCACCTGGCTTTTAGGATCTGGAATCTTGCCAACTAATATATCTCGTGCATCGTCGATGCGTCGTTTCGTTGTTGAATCTAACATTTTTTTATCAATATAATTTACATAAATCGATTCAGTGGAACATAGTTTTTGATATAGTCCGGAATCCACTGTTTCCACCCATTAGTTACCGCTTTAAAGTCTGCCATAGTGAATGACGATAAGACATTTAGCTCTCCATACTGCTTGTTATCAATAACATCACGAACCTTTGAGTCGCAGATATAGGCTTTGAAATAGTATCGCATAGCTGCAATATCCACATTCTCCTCAAAACGTGATTTATTGTCATCAATAAACTGCTCGAACTCATCTTCGAGTAGTTCGTTTTTCATCTTAATCTTCGGAATCATATCGAATATGTATTCCAATACCTCACGCACAGAAATACGGCGATCGATACTTAAACTACGTTTGATTTTATCAAGGTTGATGTAGTCATCGGGTTTATCGAATTTTTCTTTGCGAACATAGCTCTCAACTTCTTGCCAATTTTCTGCCTCGACAGCCTCTTTAATAAACTTATCATTTTTGATATTCTCCTCGAACTTTTTGAAGAACATACGGTCAATACGCATACCCTCGGCTCCAACCTTTGTTTCGGTTATCAACGAAATACCATCGCCCCCAGTGTGCTCGTATCCATACAGGGTTGGTTGTGGTAACTCTATTAGAGAAGAGATAGACTCAGATGGTTTAGGCAGCTTCAACACCTCATCGTAATTAAACTTCTCTTCAAAATACTCACAGTTAGCAAAGAAATCAAAAAGTTTGAAGTGCTCTTTCTCATTTGTTGCGTAGTGCACTTTCATTTCTTTGTCTCCAACGATACACTTAGAAAAGTTGAATTTGCGAGTACCTCTACCCTTAATCTGGACAAAATCTGTAGGAGAGAAAATCGGACGCATAAGGCATAGATTCAAAACATCCGAGCAGTCATAACCTGTTGTCATCATTCCAACCGTTACGCAAACTCTAGTCCTACTTGTACGATACATCTCATTGAAACGGCTGTAACCATTGAGTTTATTATTCCTAAAATCAATAGTCATACTTTTTGAATCTTGTATCTGGGAAGTTACTTGTACCGCAAAATCAGAATTATATCTACTCGGAAACATTCTATGTGCAATTTCATTAAGTATTTGGGTGAGTTTTGCTGCATGGTTTTGGCTGACTGCAAAAACAATAGTTTTTCCGATCTCTCCGGTTATCGGGTCACGTAATGCGTTACCCATAAAAGTCTCGCAAAACACTCGGTTGGTACTATCCGAGAAGAACTTCTTCTCGAAATCACGACCTCTAAATATATCTTCTGCTTCTTCGCCTTCGTCATTCGTATCTGTGACAGAATATCCCTCATCAGACAATAGCTGAGTGGTGACGTCAGTTCTTGCATCAACAACGATCGGATTGATAAGAAAACCATCGCGTACACCATCAATTAGTGAATATCTAAATGTAGGCTCATCACTTTCGCAACCAAACGTACGATAGGTGTCGAGCATCAATCGTCTTTCGTATTCTCGTTGCTCGCCATCATTGGCTTTTTTCAGATAATCCTTTGGAGTTGCAGTCAATCCCAATTTATAACCGACAAAATATTCAAACACAGCCCTAGCATTGCCTCCAATAGAGCGGTGAGCCTCATCTGAAATCACTAAATCGAAATCAGTAGGAGAGAAAAACTTCTTATATTTATTATTAAACAAAAGAGACTGAACTGTTGTTATTACAATTTCAGCCTTTCGCCAATCATCCTTATTTTCTTTATATATAACGGATTTGTAATCTTTGGCAAGATAAGAGATCATATCTTTTTGGGCCTGATCTTCCAATTCCAGCCTATCAACCAAAAACAACACCCTTCGGGCATTACCACTTCTTAAAAAGAGTTTAATTACGGCAGCGGATGTCAGCGTCTTACCTGTACCTGTAGCCATCTCAAACAAGAAGCGCATAGATCCATCTTTTACAGCGGATTGAATTGAATGTAGGGCCCTCTTTTGATAATCGCGCATAATTCGCACACCTGTTCGATCGAAATAATCCTCTCTGGTTTCCATATTTACATATTCCGGATTAACGGCATAGTTTGGATCTTGTGTCAGTGCAATATAGTCATTATCGCAAGCTTCATTAATTAATCGCTGTTTATTTGGTGTAAACTTTTTATACTGTTTGAATGATTCCGGCGTTGGTAAAACTGTTACAATAGTAGGATTGCCATTCTCAACATCCCAAAAATAGTGGAGATCGCCATTTGATAAAATAATAAACCGACAATTCACTGTTTTGGCATACTTCCGTGCTTGTTCTTTCCCTACGAGTGGATTTTTGTCGTCAGATTTAGCTTCGAGAACCACCAACGGGAATCCTCTATCATCCAGCAATAAGAAATCAATAAATCCATTGGATGTTTTTTCGAAGTTCTCTCCCAATACATCTATCCCTTCTTTTGTGATTTTGACATTGTTTTCAAAAAGTACATTGGCCTTGCCATCAGATGAATCAAGTAGTCGCCAACCTGAATCTTCAAGCAATTTATTTATCTTAATTCTTGCTTTTGCTTCTTTTGCCATATCTATTTTTTCTCTTTATTATCAATTAATTCCTTTACATCCACACCGAGAATTTTAGCTATTCCGAAGAGTTGCTCTAAACTAGGTTGACGGCGATTACAAACATAAGCATTGGTTTGGCTGAAACTTTTGCCAATTTTTTCTGCAAGCCACGTTTGCTTGATGCCTTTCTCTTCAAGGACTTCTTTAATTCGGTTCATACCAATTAAATATTGATGTTTTCTTTTATTTGGCTATAAAGATATGAAATATTCCACTATATAATAATGAAAAAATGGAGAAGTTTTGTCTTCTCAATCTTTTTAGGTGATTAACATTTTATTTTCCTATTAAATATTCACCAAAAAGTAGATGGCCCCAAAAACTCACCGCACTGAATCAAAAAAATACAGCTTACTTTTAAACCGGTGGACAAACACGAAAGTGAAGAAGATAAGAAAACGGAAGTCGAAGAATCAAAGCTGGTCAGCGGTAGTGATGTCATTTCGAATGCACTCGGAAGGGAAAGGCATGTTCCACCGCTGAGAATCATAGATTGAAAAAAATATCCTAAAGTTTTCTGCGGCTCTTTGCTGTACCCCCGAAAGCTACGCAGGCTTCACTTTCGTAGGTTACAGCAAAGAGCCGCTTTTCAGGAAAGGACAAAGACACAGAGGGCACCCGGATAAATCCGATCTTGCCCTCCGTGCCCTTGTCTGTAGAGAGAAACACTTACGTCATTCTTCCTCCTCAAAGGAAAGTTCTTCAACCTGTCTGTTTATGGTCTTGCAATCAATGGCATCCTTCAGATTGATTATATCCACAATCGAATAATGTCTTGTACCGTTTTCCTCTTCCGCGAACCGCAGGCGGCCTCTCAAACGCTGCTTTTCTATTTCAGCGGGATCGAGATTTATCAATTCGCATACTTCATCCGACAACATGGACAATGCCATGTCGTTTTCCTGACAGATATGCTGCAACACAGCCAGCATGTTCAATGACTTTTTATAACTTCTCACAAGTGCAGCGAAAGAACTGCTTTCAATCTTAATCATCTTTTTCATAACGCTTATCTTTTAGAGTTTTCTGTTTTTTCCAATAATACGGCACGAAGGACATCCGAACGGCGATAATAGATTTTCCCTTTGTCCCTATAAAAAGGAAGCGTACCGTCATTTCGTCTTCTAAGCAGTGTCCTGTCTGACATCTTTGTCAGCAGGCGCACGCCTTTCGAGTCCAGTATCTCACTATCCGGTATATTTTCAACCGAAAGAGAAAGTAGCTTCTCAATGTTGCTCACTTTGACAAGTATGGTACTGAGCATGTGGGTAACTCCGGCACCGGAAAGAGTTCTTCTTTTATTCATAATGACCTTGATTTTATCGTTTATGGTGCAATATTACGGAGTTGTTTTAAGGTCATTGGTTACTCAACTGTTGAGCAATCGTCAAAAAAAGACAGAAAACGCCAAATTGGGACAAAAAAATAGCCGGAGATACTGCCCCAGCTATTCTATAAGTAACAGGCATCAATAAATTACGCCTTAAACACTTAATATGTTAATAATCAGATTTATACAAAAATAAATAGCAGAATATTTTGTTATGTTCCAAACATTGCCTACATTTGTATAAGAGTTATTTGAAACTATGCAAAGCAGTGTAACCCGAAGCAGGACTTCCATATCCAAATCGTTACCTGCATCTTTTAAACTCTCTATATTTATCTAACCTTCAGGGAGTTATATCAAAACACTTGGTTTTTCCTAAGGAAACATGTGAAATCAATATCGGGAGCTCTTGAAAAGAATCCTAATGAGGGCTTTTTCATACTCTATTATTATGGTATGAGTTTTAAGGGATTGGATGATGCCGGTGTCCCAGAACCATTATTCTGCGATTTGGCTTTTAGCAAGCCTTGTATTGCCGTCAATGGACGGAAAGCGGTTTTGGGATGTAAGTCAGGATTATTCCTTTTTGATGGTAAATCAGGCTTGCTTCCTATCTCGATAGAAAAAGAAGAGATGTCCTATGCGCTGTATATCATCCTGTCAATAGCGGTGCTGCTATCGGCTTTTCTTGCTCTTTTCCTTTTGAAAAGACGGAAAAAAGGAACTCGGAAAGCGCTGATGGATAAAAAAGGGATAAATCCGGATGATGTCGGGATGAATTGGGAGGAACTGGAAATGGACGTTCATAAGGTTGACAAAAAAGTCAAGACCCTGTTTGATGCCTTGGGATACAGAAAAACAGAGGGAGAGGATGATATGCGTCAGGAACTGAAACAGGTGTGTTTGGATTTTGCTGACAAATATCCTGAATTGGGTAAATTATCCTTTATGAAACGAAGGGGAAAAGAAAGGTATTTTATAACGATACTTCTGATGATAGAAGATATTGATGCTGCTATTATTTCAAGAGTGCTGGATGTGGATCAGGCAACGGTAACAAGACATAAGTATAATGTAAGGAAAGAAATAGAACAACTTTATCCTGATGGGGAGTTTGATTGTAAAGTCATCAATCTGCTTTATGACCGTATCAATTCAAGAAGAAAATAAGTCCATCTTTAGAGTTATCTCAATTTACTGTATTTCGTAGAGCCGGCTTCGTGTATCTGTTTTGTTATGAGGAATGGCTTTTTTGCCGGAAGTGCTGAAACACTTCCGGCTCTCCTTTTTTCCTCCTTTTCTCTTCTAGGATGTTTTGGTCATATAAAAGGAGGAAACGGGATTAAAAAGGTATTTTCGGGATAATTTCAAACACTACTTTTGTTTCCGTCAGATGCGGACACTCTGATTGTTTGTCGTACGTTCCGTAGATGATTAAAATGTTTTTCGAAAAACCAATTGAATTTTATTAATTAACCGTTTAAACTAAACTTTTATCATGAAAACAAAGTTTGTCTTACTTCTAGTGTTTTGTGCCATTTCATTAAACATCTTTGCACAAGAGAAAAAAATAAAGGATAGAAGAACCAATCCCGAACTTTATTATTTGGAAGAATCGGAGGTTGCCAATAGTCTGGAGTTACTGCCTCCTCCTCCTGAAGCAGGAAGTATTTTGTTCTTGTATGACAAAGCCCGTTACGACTGGGGGAAATTGCAAAGGGATACTCCTAGGGGTGAACAAGCTGTCAGTGATGCCCGTGTAAATGGTGATGGCGTTCCCTTTGCCTTTTCGGAGGCTTTTGGTATTGAAATAACGAGGGATAAAACGCCGGAACTGTATAGGCTCATTATTAATATGAGAGAGGATGCCGGAGATTTGGCTACCCGTCATGCTAAAGAGTATTATATGCGTGTACGTCCTTTTAGTTTTTTCAATGAAATGACTTGTAATCCCGAACAGCAGGAAGAACTTTCAACGAACGGTTCCTATCCTTCGGGACATACAGCCATAGGATGGGCTACTGCCCTTGTTTTGGCAGAAATCAATCCTGACAGGCAGAATGAGATTCTGAAAAGAGGATTTGAAATGGGACAGAGTCGTGTTATTTGTGGGTATCATTTCCAAAGTGATGTAGATGCTGCCCGAATTGTGGCTAGTGCTGTTGTTGCCCGTCTCCATGCCAACGATGCTTTTGTGAAACAGCTTAATAAGGCGAAAGATGAGTTCTCCAAGCTGCAAAAAGCAGGACTCATTCAGTCTGTTTCCAAAAAATAATTCCCTATAACTTAACCATAAACCGTAACTATTTAATGTAATGTTTTTCTTAGATGAACCGGACAAGAGTATTTGCTGAGCCTAAAAGCATGACTATTGACCGGATGCTGATGGGAGGAGGAGTCTGACTGATTGCTTTCATTGTGTGGTCTTACAGATTCTTCACTGCCCTCAGTATGATAAAAATCAGAGACAGACTGACAGGATACTTGGATGGTTACCATTAAAACTGTATATTATGAAAAATCTTATATCATTAGGAGTTTTTCTCCTGATATTGCTCTCCGTACAGGTAAATGCACAGGAACAATCAGTTTTGAAAATACGTCCTACAGGACGAATCTTGATGGATGGAGGCTTGTTTCATTCAGATAATAAAAACTTTGTAGATGGTGTAGCGATTCCTGATGCCCGGATAGGTGTAAAAGCAACCTATGGAAAATATAAAGCGAAAGTGGATATAGGCTATGCGTATGGAAAGGTCAGTTTAAAAGACATATTTGTAGAAAGACAATTTTCCTCACATGCGTTATTACGTGTAGGGAATTTTGTACATCAGTTCGGGCTTCAAAGTTCTACTAGTTCGTCTATGAAAGTAACCATGGAGGAGCCGGCAAGTAATGAGGCTTTTTTCAACAGCCGGCTGATAGGGGCTATGTTTGTGTATGACAAAAATGATTTTTTCGGTACAGCTAGTGTTCATGTGGAGAGCGAGGCTCTTAAGAAGAAATCCAATGAATTGGGTAAAATGGGTTATGGTGCTATGAGCCGCTTGGTCTATCGTCCTTTACACGATACAGGGAGATTGTTTCAGTTGGGTATTTCCGGTGCTTACGAAACACCTAGATACAATAGCGAACCTACACTTAACCATACTAGCTTTGACTTGGGGGCTAATTTCCCGACGCGTATTGCAAAAGTCAGAGCTGTGAATGCCTTGATTCCGGATGCAAAGAACTTGATAAAATTTACACCGGAGATGATAGCAGGATATGGTCCTGTGGCATTGGAAGCACAATATTATTATCTTCAAGTGAATCGGAAAAAGGATTTTAAGAATTATAAAGCGAGTGGTATGTATGGAATACTGAGAGGTTTGCTGATAGGTGGTAATTATAGATATTCACATACGGATTGTGGTATTGCCACTCCGGACTCTGGTTCGTTGGAATGCGTATTCGGATATAACTATACTGATATGTCGGATACCCGGTCCCATATTTATGGCGGGCGTTTGAACGATGTCTCTTTTACTGTCAATTATTATATCAATAAGTATATGATATGGAGATTCCGGTACTCTTATACTAAGATAACGGATAGAGTGGGATTTGAAAATCAGTCATTAAGTGCGTTTCAGACACGTTTTCAAGTGATATTTTAAATAGAGGGTCAGAGTTTCATTTTGTTTCAAGAGTTTGAAGCAAGGTGGAACTCTTATATTTGAAACAGATTGGGTGGCAAGAAGAATGTCCTTTTGGAGGTAGAGGGTAGCATAAACCTGTTACTGTAAGAACGAATATTGAAAAATAGCTTTATCTTTGTATTCTTTATACTAGGAATTAAATGAAAAACAAATGAAAGAAGCAACCATAACTCCTTTTGCAAAGCCGCTATATATAATGACCAAACCTGTAGGTGCGGTTTGTAATCTGGCCTGTGATTATTGTTACTATTTGGAAAAATCCAAGTTATATGAGGAACAGCCGCGTCATGTGATGAGCGATGAATTACTGGAGAAATTTATTAAAGAATATATTCAGTCGCAAACCATGCCGCAAGTTTTGTTTACCTGGCATGGGGGAGAAACTTTGATGCGTCCTTTAGTTTTTTATAAGAAAGCCTTGGAACTTCAGAAAAAATATGCAGGTGGTAGAACCATTGATAATTGCATTCAGACAAATGGCACATTGCTGACAGATGAATGGTGTGAATTCTTCCGCGAGAATAATTTTTTGGTAGGCATTTCTATAGACGGTCCTCAGGAATTTCACGATGAATACCGGAAGAACAAGATGGGACAACCTTCTTTCTATAAGGTAATGAAAGGGATTAACCTGTTGAAAAAGCATGGAGTGGAATGGAATGCCATGGCAGTGGTCAATGACTATAATGCAGATTATCCGTTGGACTTCTATCGTTTCTTTCGTGACGAACTTGATTGTCATTATATACAGTTTACTCCCATTGTCGAGCGACTGTCTAGCCGTGCAGATGGTCTTCGGCTTTCTTCATTAAAGCAAAAAGACGGTGAACTGGCTCCTTTTTCCATTACTCCCGAGCAGTGGGGGAATTTCCTTTGTACTATTTTCGACGAATGGGTACTGAATGACGTGGGCAATTACTATATTCAGTTGTTTGATTCTACGCTGGCCAATTGGGTGGGACAGCAGCCAGGCGTTTGTTCATTAGCTAAATATTGTGGACATGCAGCCGTGATGGAATTCAACGGTGATGTGTATGCTTGCGATCATTTTGTCTTTCCTGAGTATAAATTGGGAAATATTTATCAGAAGACTTTGGTGGAGATGATGTATGGTAAAGAACAGGAAACTTTTGGTGTGATGAAGCACAATAGTCTGCCACAGCAGTGCCTGAACTGTTCTTATGAGTTTGCCTGTCATGGGGAATGTCCGAAGAATCGTTTTATGTTAAGTAAAGACGGTGAACCGGGATTGAATTACTTGTGTAAGGGATATTATCAATTTTTTGACCACGTAGCACCCTATATGGATTTTATGAAGAAGGAATATCTGGCGGAACGCGCTCCGGCTAATGTGATGGAGTGGGCGAGAGAAAGGAGAAATAAATAGACTGTTTTCAGTAAGCCGACTGTATGGGACAAGCAAGTCAACTTACCTAGTTGTTTCAGTTGACTTATTTGGTCATTTAAGTTACTTTTTCATGGCTGTTCGGCTTAGTTGGAAAAATAAAAGGAGCAAAGTCTCTACGACTTCACTCCTTTTATTTTTTCCGGTCAGATGAATTATTTTCCGTTGTATTCATCAGATACAGTTAATTTCTTACGACCTTTTGCACGACGGCTGGCTAATACGCGACGACCGTTAGCAGTTGCCATTCTTTCACGGAATCCATGTTTGTTTTTTCTCTTTCTGTTAGAGGGTTGGAACGTTCTTTTCATTGTATATACTTATTTTATGTTATTATTCACCATGAGTAACGGGCTGCAAAATTAGTGACTTTTTTGAAATAAACAAAGAGATAACTCATTTTTAGTGATTTCTTTTTGCGTTTTTTCTTGATTTACATTACTTTTGCACTCGAAATCACAGCTATAAGTGAATATAATCTGAAATAATAATCAAATATAAGCGAAGAAAAGTATGATTAATGCTCAAGACATTAAAATCGGAACAGCTATCCGTATGGACGGCAAATTGTATTTCTGTATTGACTTCCTGCATGTAAAACCGGGAAAAGGTAACACATTCATGCGTACTAAATTGAAAGATGTGGTTAATGGTTACGTTTTGGAACGTCGTTTCAACATCGGTGAAAAATTGGAAGATGTACGTGTGGAACGTCGTCCACACCAATATTTGTATATGGAAGGTGCAGACTATATTTTTATGAATCAGGAAACATTCGACCAAATTCCTATTGCTCATGACTTGATTAACGGAGTAGACTTCCTGCTGGAAGGAATGGTGGTGGATGTGGTTTCTGATGCTTCTACAGAAACAGTATTGTTTGCTGATGTTCCGGTAAAAGTGCAGATGAAAATTACTTATACCGAACCGGGTCTGAAAGGGGATACGGCTACCAATACGTTGAAACCTGCTACAGTGGAATCGGGTGCTACCGTGCGTGTTCCTTTATTCATTAATGAAGGTGAAACAATTGAAATTGATACTCGTGACGGCTCATATGTAGGCCGTGTGAAAGCATAATCTATTTATATATGCATATAAAAAGGCGGAACTTGTTGCAAGCTCCGCCTTTTTTATGTTTCTTTGTACTTCTCTGTGATGGATAAAATCAAAATAAAGCAATGAGATATTCTTTTATTATACCGGTTTATAATCGTCCTGAAGAGGTGGATGAGTTATTGAACAGTCTTACAAGGCAGACAAATAAGAATTTTGAAGTCCTGATAGTGGAGGATGGTTCATCTGTTCCGTGCAAGGAAGTGGTAGATAATTACGCTGACCGGTTGGATATATGTTATTATTTCAAATCCAATTCCGGCCCCGGGCAGACCCGCAATTATGGAGCGGAACGGGGGCATGGAGAATATCTTATCATATTGGATTCTGATTGCATTTTGCCTGAAGGGTATTTGGCGGCTGTCGAGTCAGAGCTTCAACGGCAGAAGGCAGATGCTTTTGGTGGTCCTGACCGTGCTCATGATTCGTTTACCAATATACAGAAAGCAATAAATTATGCCATGACTTCGTTTTTTACTACCGGAGGTATCCGTGGAGGGAAGAAAAAAATGGATAAATTCTATCCCCGTAGTTTTAATATGGGGGTACGGGCTGAGGTATATAAAGCGTTGGGAGGATTTTCTAAGATGCGTTTTGGAGAAGATATTGATTTCAGTATCCGTATCTTTCAAGGGGGATATGCTTGTCGGTTGTTCCCTGAAGCATGGGTGTGGCACAAGCGTCGTACCGATTTGAAGAAGTTTTTCAAGCAAGTGCATAATTCGGGTATTGCCCGTATCAATCTGTATAAAAAGTATCCTGAATCATTGAAAGTTGTACATTTGTTACCGGCACTTTTTACTATAGGAATTGTATTCCTGTTGTTATGTTCGTTGGTTTGTAGCTGGAGTTTGTCTTTGCTGCTGCTTTTTGCTCTTATCATTTGTGTAGACTCCACATTGCGAAATAAAAGTTTCAAAATAGGATTATTATCCATCCTTGCTTCTTTTATTCAGTTGATTGGCTATGGAACTGGTTTCCTGCGGGCCTGGTGGAAACGCTGTGTGTTGGGGAAAAACGAATTTGCCGCATTTGAGAAGAATTTTTATAAATAGAATTTTACCATAAAGAGGTGTTTAAAGTGATGGACTTTTTATGTATCTTTATGGTGGGGAAAATAAAGAAAGATGGCAGAAAAACTAACCATAAACCAATGGGCGGAAGAAGATCGTCCTCGTGAAAAGATGATGTTGCATGGAGTGGGGACACTTTCGGATGCTGAGTTGCTTGCTATTTTGATAGGTTCGGGAAATACGGAGGATTCTGCTGTGGAGTTAATGCGTAAAGTGTTGAGTGATTATCATAATAGTTTGAATGAATTGGGCAAAACCACCGTAGATGAACTGTGTCACTATAAAGGAATAGGTCCTGCCAAAGCTATCACCATTTTGGCGGCTTCCGAATTGGGAAAGCGCCGAAAGGAGGAAGAAGGAAAAGAACGTAAGGTCATTCTCAGCTCCCGTGATGTTTATCAATATTTTTATCCGTTGATGTGTGATTTGCCTACAGAGGAATGCTGGGTATTGTTGTTGAATCAGGCTTCCAAAGTAATTGACCGTATAAAGATAAGTTCCGGAGGCCTGGTCTCTACAGCGGTAGATGTCCGTTGTGTATTGAGGGAAGCATTGTTGAAACGGGCCGTTGCCATGGCACTTTGTCACAACCATCCTTCCGGCAGTATGCGACCTAGTACAGAGGATGATCGGTTGACGGAACATCTTGACAAGGCGGCAAAAGTAATGAACATAAGACTGATAGATCATGTTATTTTAACGGATGGCAAATTTTATAGCTATGCTGATGAAGGAAAAATATAGAAAATCATTAAATTTGCAATCGTACTGTGGTTATCAGTAGTTTCAAACTTTATAATTCACAGATAAGATATAATTTATAGAATCTTTCCCTAAGCCTATTTCTTAGAGTAGAATTCCTGCTTATTTTAATCGCTTTATATATTCTGATGGAGACATTCCATATTCCTCTTTGAAGCATTCTCTAAAATAAGATACGGAGTTCAGCCCAACTTGATGGGCTATTTCTGAAATATTATACTTTCCTGAGAGTAATAGTTGCTCTGCCTTCCTGAGCCTCAGTTTACGGATAAATTCTCCTGTTGACATCCCAGTCAGGGCTTTTATTTTTCTGTAAAGAGAAGAATAACTCATTGATAACTCCTGGGCTATTGTGGGCACATCTATTTTCTCATCCATCAAGTTTTCTTCTATGATCTTTGTTATTCTTTCAATGAATTCATTATCTATTTTGTTTAATGATTCTTTGATGATAGATTGCTTAAGATGGGTGCTTGAAGATATTAAGGAAGCTATTTTTTTCCTTCCTTCTAATAGATTGGCTACTCTGCTTTTAAGTAAAGATGCACTGAAAGGTTTGGTGACGTAGGAATCGGCACCGGCATCATATCCTTCTGTTTTATCTTGTAATGTGTCTTTCGCTGTCAGTAGTATTACAGGAATATGGCTGGTTGCAATGTTATTTTTAATTTCCTTGCATAACTCGATCCCATCCTTCACGGGCATCATGATATCACTGATAACTATATCGGGAATACTTGTGAAGGCAACCTGGCATCCTTGTTCTCCATTCTCAGCAACAATAACATCGTAAGCACCCATCAGTGCTTCAGCAATATAATCACGGATGTCGCCCTCGTCTTCTACTACTAAAACGATGGGTTTACTTGACTTCTCTTCATCTATGGATTCTTTGAGATTAGTATTGATATGTATGGCATCGGGATAGGAATTATTGGTTATTAGCCGGACACGGAAGGATGAACCTACATTAGGCTCACTATCCACCAGGATAGTTCCTTCATGCAAATCTACTAGGTTTTTTACTAAAGCAAGTCCTATACCGAATCCGGGCATGTTTTTTCTTATATTAGTTTGATAATACCGTTCGAATATACGTGAGATATCTTCTTGGGGGATTCCAATCCCTGTGTCAGCTATTTCAATTTCGGTGTATTCCACATCATTAGCTATTACTGACCGCAAAGCAAGCGTGATGGTTCCCTTATAGGTATATTTGAATGCATTGGATAAAAGGTTATCAACAATCATGGAAATTACTTCCTGGTCAAAATATATCTGTATTTTGTCTGCATCAGTAATCATATCAAATGTGATATCGGCATTTCGGTTCAGTTCTTTATATTTGAAACCGATTTCCTGAATCTTTTCGACAATGTTTCCTTCAATTACACATAACTTCTTGTTTTGGGTTTCTGTTTTACGGAACTCCAATATTTGAGTGACCAGATTTAGCAAGCGGATTGTGCTTTTATGAATAAGAGAAATCTTCTTCAGGTGTTCTTTTTGTATTCTTGAATCGCATTGTAAATCCTCAAGTGGTCCGAGTATTAATGTTAATGGAGTTTTCAGTTCGTGAGTGATATTGGTATAAAATCTCAATCGTTCTTCATTTAATTCCTGCTGTTTCTGGGCTTTTTCTTTTTCGAGTGATAAGGAACTACGTAACTGCAAACGTTTTTTATAAGATTTGATAATGAAGAATACAATAGTGGTTATACTTACTATATATATTAATTTAGCCCACCAACTGAGCCAAAACGGAGGATTGATGCTGATGAACAGGGTTGAGTAGTTAGTCTGCCATTCCTGATTTTTATAACGCGCCTTAATATGCAATTTATAGTTACGATAAGGAATATTGCGAAATGTAACTTGATTATCTCCTCCTATATTAATCCAGTTTTCCTCCAATCCTTCCAGTTTATAGGCATATTCAACTTTACCTTGCAGGGATTTGTTCATGACGTTAAACGTTATGCTGAATATATTCTGATTATGGTTAAGCATGATTTTTCCGTTTGTCATAGGTATGGATGTGTCAATTGCATCTTCGTGAGGGTTTCTGCCATAGACTTTGAAATCGGTAAATATTACCGGAGGAAGAATTATATTTGAAGGTCTGTCTTTGGGGTTAAAGTAGCACACGCCATTGATACTGCCGAAATAAATAGTTCCGTCTTGTGCCTTACCAACTGAGTTGTTCATATATGTACCAAATAGGGTACCATCCTTATGGTCATAATTTAGGAATCTTTGCTCTGACTCGATGAAACGACTGATACCTGAATGGGTGCTCAGCCAGATATTACCTTCCGAATCTTCTTCAATGGAACAGATTAAATTGCAGGCTAATCCGTTTTGGGTATTAAACAATTGGTAAGTATCTGACTGCTCATTGGGGAATAAGACTAATCCTTCTGTTGTTGCAATCCAAATTCTGTTTTTGGAGTCCCTGAATATCTGATTGATTACACAATTTTCGAATATAGTGTGCTCATTTATATGTTTCATGGTCTTACTCTCCGGATTATATATACTAATTCCTTTATTGAGAGTGCCGATCCATATATTCCCGTTTTTATCTTGTGAGACAGCTTTGATTTCATTAGTCAAGAGTTGGCTGTTCTCTTTATTGAGAAAATCTTTTTTCTTGGTTATCAGGTTGTAAATTTCCAGTCCGTTGTTACTGCCAATCCATACGTTTCTTTGGTTGTCTTCAAAGAGACAATAGATAACTGAACCATTTCCCTGCGGAGTGTAATGGATGAATCTGCCTTCTTTGCTTATAAAAACATCGATCCCCATTTCATTATACATATTTCCAAACCATAAATCTCCGTTAGAATCTTTTAGAGAAGAATGATAAGTATTTGATGAAATATCTCCTGTATCATGGGAGTAAAACATACAATTCCTACCATCAATGTTGACATTGATACCTCCCCCATCGGTTCCCATCCATATATTGCCATTGTCGGCAACACATATTGTTAATACCTCTTTGTCATTAAGCCCATTAGTGACCCCCGGTATCTTATTGATTCTCCAACTATGAAAGAAGGATGAAGTGCTGCTGATAAAGCTGGCTCCTCCGCCGTTTGAACCTATCCAAACGTTTTTGAAGGAGTCTTCAAAGACACAATAAACGGTTGGATTTGATATTCCCCAATAAATATCTTGAATAAACATATGATTAACATTCTTTTTTCCGGATAAAATCAGGTCTGTATCTTTGGAGTCGAAATAACAAAGATCGGAGACTGTACCTACCCATATTCGGTCATCACTGGTACTATAGACATTATAGATAGCTCTTTGTATCGTATAGTGAATTCCACTGACATCTTTGAAATTGCGGAATGTTTCTCTGAAGGGATCAAAAAGCGATAGTCCGCAGTTGGTTGCAATCCATATTTTAGAATTGGTATCAACAAATATAGAATGGATAGTATTATCCGGAAGTGAATTTTTGTTTTGAGATGAATGAGTGAAATTCTTAAAACTGTTGTTATCCGGAGAGAAAATAGTGAATCCGTTATAGGTATGTCCGATGTATAAATCACCATTACTGCCTTCAGCCAGTGTCATGATATCATTTGAGGGAAAATCAGGAACTGTCGATGTATTATAATGTATGAACTGTGAATTGTCGGGATTATATAAATCTAATCCTTGATTCGTTGCAATCCATACATTCCCGTTGGATGTGACTAGAATGTCTTTTATTTCATTGGATATCAGTGTGTTTTGGTTGTTTTTATCATGCAGAAAAGATGAAAATTGCTGTGTTGCACAATCAAAAACGTTCACGCCCATCCATCTGTTGGCAATCCATACCTTATTATTAATAGTGTCTGTAGCAATTTTATTAATATCATTGCTATTAAGCAATTCTTTATTGGGTTCTTTTAGGTAGACAGTAAACTTATCTCCGTCGAATCTATTAAGTCCATATTTGGTTGCAAACCATGTGAAGCCATATTTGTCTTGGGCAATATCTGTTACATAGTTACTGGATAATCCATCTTTCATGACTAAATTAATAGTCGGAATCTGCTGGCAGAAACCTTCTATGGAGTAAACTACTAATGAGAGTAATAAGATTAACTTAAATGGGTCACTCTGTTTCATCTTTCTACTATTTTTATCTTCAAAATTACTATTTAATCTCAAACAAATACAAAAATCAGTATTAATAAGCACAATGATGGTCGCAATCCTTCCAAAAGTCGCCCATAATTCTGTCATTGAAAAATAGCGGTGGTATTCTGAATGATACAGATGCCTGAAGTCTTGACTCTAATTTACCTTTGTTCGGTGAAATCTTTTGGAGAGCTAATTCTCCATGCTATGTGAAACCTTAAAATGATAGCCTATGAGAAGCACATAAGAGTTACAGTTCTTTTTAATTTCTGCTTGTGAAAAACATAATGAATTAGTTTAAGTAGTTAATTTTAAATCACTATTATTTTATGAAACATTTTCTTATTTGGATTTTCTTGTTTTTTTTCGCAATGTCCGGTTTTGCGCAAGATTTGAATATCAAAGGGCAAATCACGGATACATCCGGTGAATCGATTATTGGTGTGAATGTAAAGGTGAAAGGTAAGGATACCGGTACTATAACAGATATAGATGGCAATTATCATCTTCAAGCTGCTCCGAATGATATTTTGGTTGTTTCTTATATTGGTTTTATTACTCAGGAAGTGCCTGTGAAAAATAGAAAGGTTGTTAATATACGTTTGATAGAAGATGTGAAGGCATTGGATGAAGTGGTAGTAGTAGGATATGGAACACAACGTAAAACTGACTTGACGGGTGCCGTTATACGAGCAGATATTAAAACGTTGAAAAGGTCTCCCAACTCAAATGTGTTGCAATCTTTGCAAGGGAATGTTCCGGGACTTAATATTGGGCAGGTGACCAATTCGGGAGGTACTCCGTCCATGTCTATCCGTGGTACGAATACTTTGGGAGGAAACAAAGATGTTTTGGTTATTTTGGACGGAATCATTTATACAAGTTCGTTATCTTCTATAAATCCTGATGACATTGAATCTATTGATATCCTGAAAGATGCAAGTTCTACTGCTGTATATGGTGCACAAGCAGCCAATGGAGTAGTTATGATTACCACTAAGAAAGGTGTGGAAGGAAAACCGAAAATCAGTTTCTCCAGCAGTTATACGTTTTCTAACCCGACCCACAATTATCGTCCGATGAATCGTGAAGAGTATCTGGATAATGTCAGAGACTTCTATTATACAGAGGCTTTCCTTGGGCCTGATTATACTACTCCTAATCCGGACTTTGATCTAGCGTCTAAATTGCCGGATGCTCCGTTGAGGGATGAAAATGGAAATATCAGTCCTTATAATTATAACTGGTGGAACGAAGGAACACAAAGCGGGCATTTGTTTGAAAACCGTTTTAATATATCCGGTGGCAGTAAATCCATCAATTATATGCTTTCGTACTCCAATACGGATCAACGTGGATTTATTGTAAATGATGATTTTAAAAGAAACAGCATTCGTCTGAATTTGAATGCGGAAATAGCTCCCTGGTGGAAAATAGGAATTCAGACTTTTGGTGCATTTGTGAATCAGGATGGTGCGGAGCCGGGTTTGTGGAATCTGATAACCCAATCTCCATTGATTGAACCTTATGACGCAGATGGTAAGATAAAGCCATATCCTTTTAATACATTGGATACCAATCCTTTTATGGGATCAGATATTGATGATTACGAGCGTCATAATTATTTTTTCGGTAATATATCATCTGAAATAAAATTGCCTCTTAAAGGGTTAGTGTATCGATTGAATTTTGGTAATAACTATAGGATAGACAATCATTTTCAGGCCAGCCAGTATGGATACAATCTGCAAGGAGAGGCTTATAAAGAGCATACCGGCTACTATGATTATACTATAGACAATATTCTGGCTTACAATGCTACATTTGGCGAACATCATATTGATGCTACATTATTGTATGGGGCTTCGGAGCGTAAATACGATTATACAAAGGCTTTGGGACAGGGATTTACACGCATGACATTGGGCTATAATAGTCTGGAACAGGCAACAACGCGCTATGTATATTCGGATGCTTGGAGAGAGGCTCTTTGTTATCAGATGGCCAGGGTCAGTTATCGTTTGATGGACCAGTATTTGATAACGGGTACAGTGCGTAGAGATGGTTTTTCGGGATTTGCGGCGAATAATAAATATGCGACTTTCCCTTCCATAGCTTTAGGGTGGATTATCTCAGAAGAGCCTTTCTTTAAAATACCTTGGATTGATTATCTGAAACTGCGTGGGGGATATGGTATCAGCGGAAATCAGACCAGCAGATACAAATCTTTGTCCACTGTGGCTTCTGAAATCAGATATATTTTTGGTGATGGTGGAAAGCCTGTAATCGGACAGGAGATTTCGGCTTTGGGAAATAGTAATCTGAAATGGGAAAAAACAGCAGGGATAAATTTAGGTCTTGATTTTACAATTCTGGGACAAAGACTCACCGGTTCTGTAGAATACTATTCGACAACAACGAAAGACTTATTGTATGATGTGGCTTTGCCCGATATTACGGGATTTTCAAAGATAGCTTCTAATCTTGGAAAAATCAAGAACAAGGGTTTCGAATTTATTCTCACTTCGAAGAATATACAGACTTCTGATTTTAAATGGACTACTTCACTCAATTTTTCGACAAACTCCAATAAGATCGTAACTTTAACAGGAGAAGATAATGATGGAGATGGCATAGAGGATGATAACATATCCAGTAATCTGTTTATAGGCCAGCCCATATCTGCGGTATATGGGTATGTAGTAGATGGCATTTATCAGTTGGGTGATGATATACCTGCCGGTTTCTATCCGGGTAATTATCGTATTGTTGATATGACCGGAGAGGGAGAAATAACTCCTGAAGACCGTGTCATTTTAGGTAAAGGAGATCCGGCTTACCGATTTGGTATTATGAATACGTTAGAGTATAAGAACTTCACACTTAGTTTCTTTATCAATTCTGTTCAAGGAGGAAAGGATGGATATCTGGCAGCCAACTCTTCTTCGTTGGTCAGAGATCAGAATAATCTGCGCTGGAATCGTATAAGTGCATGGGATTACTGGTCACCACGTAATCCGGATGCAGTCTATGCACGCTCCATTAGTACCCCGAAAATAACTCCTACGGTATATGAAGACCGGAGCTTTGTACGGTTGCAGGATGTTTCATTGTCTTATGCTTTTCCGAAGTCTGTTACGAACAAGGTTGGTTTGAATGAAATTGATCTGTTTTTCAGTGGGAAAAACCTGCTGACTTTTACAAAATGGCATGGTTGGGACCCAGAAGCTGGAAGTACTTATTCGGACAGACCGGTAATGAGAAGTTTTTCTTTTGGTGTTAGTCTTACTTATTAATCTGATTTATTATGAAAATAAAAATATATATTATTACCTTGTTGCTTTCAGCAGTGCTGGGTTCGTGCAGCAGTTCTTTTTTGGATGAGAAGCCTTTGGATTTTATGAGTGCAACCAATTCTTTTCTTACCCAAGAGGATATTGATTGTTCTGTAAATAATCTCTATTACCTGGTGAGAAGGGAATTCTATAGCAGGGATGAAAATCGTCCGATGGACTACCTTTACGGCACGGACATTGTCTATGATGGCGAACCGAACGGTACGGAACGGCATTCGAATATGATTTCAGCTTATCATTCAACTGGTAATATTGCATCGGTACACTGGTCATTGCTTTATCATACCATATCAACGGCTAATACTATTATCGACCGTCTGCCTGTTTCAGAAGTATCGGAGGAACAAAAGGTGATTGCCGAAGCCAAAGCCCGTTTCTTTAGAGGATTTGCATACAGGACCTTGGCTTATCTGTACGGTGGGGTACCTCTTTTATTGACGGAAGTCGTCGGGCCTAAGTTTGATTATGTCAGGGCATCCAAAGAAGAGGTGTTGGAACAGGCTATTTCAGATGTAGAGTTTGCGGCTACTTATTTACCCAGTTTGTCCAGTGTGCAGGATGGAGAAGTGTCTAATACAGCAGCATATCATTTACTCTCAGAACTTTATTTGGCAACGGCTCAATATCAGAAAGCGGTGGATGTTGCCACAACGGTCATCGATGATCCGGCTACCGGACTGATGTACAATCGTTTTGGTTCCAGAGCCAATGAAGTTCCGGGAGATGTATATTGGGATTTATTCCGAAAAAACAATCAGAACAGAGGTTCTGGAAACACAGAAGGAATCTGGGTTATTCAGATTGAAACTGACACCCCCGGTGGAAGTGGTTCTTTGACGGCTAAAGACCAGACATATACTTTGGAAAGGCATCATGCTCCGATGGTACGTGACGTGAAAGCACATGGAATGAATCCTTTCAGTTGGCCGATTGGTGACTATACCGGAGGCCGTGGTATAGGCTGGGCCATTTCAACCCGATATTTCAGTGATGAGATATGGAAAGATGATTTTTATGGAGATATGAGAAATGCAAACCATAATTTTGTGAGAAAGTTTGCGGTTCATAATAAAGAGTATGCCAAACTTTACGGGGATACTATTGATACTCAGAATCCGCCGGTAGGGGTTACAGTTCCCTCACGTTCGCTCTATGCATATCAGTCCAAGTGTACTACTCCATACAATCATCCGGAAGGTTTGTATTCCAATTCCAAAACTTTTGCGCTTAACAGTGGAGCTGGGGCTACATATACGGATCAATATATGTTTAGGCTTGCCGAGACTTACTTGCTGCGTGCCGAGGCATATCTGGCTTTAAATGATAAGGACAAAGCAGCAGCTGATATCAATGTTATTCGCAATAGGGCTCATGCGAAACCGGTATTGACATCTCAGGTAACCTTGGATTATATTCTAGATGAGAGGATGAGAGAGTTGGGCGTAGAAGAAAGACGTAGAATAACGTTGATGAGAATGGGAAAACTTTATGACCGCGTGATGAAATGCAACCCCTATTATGCCAAGGAGATGAAAAAGCATTATGAATTATGGCCGATACCTTATAAGGAAATAGAAGCGAATAGAGGAGCTGTGTTGGAGCAGAATCCCGGATATGAATAAAGTAGATAGGTATAATATTAGGCATTAAGAATAGAGGGTATGTTGTTTTTAATCATTGTGTGTCTGCATTTGCAGACACACAATCAATAGTAATTAAAATATAATTTATATGATGATGAGATTTTGGTTCGTATTCATATTTATGTTTCTTCCGGCGATATGCTGGGGACAGATTATTGTTAAGAAAACTGGAGGTGGGGCAGCCTTTCCGTTAGTGTCTTCTCATGAAACAGTGATTTATTATGATGCCCGGGATTATGGTGTAGTAGAAAAAACAGCTTGTCTTTTGGCTGAAGATATAAAGCGGGTGACTGATAAGAAAGTGTCTGTTTCTTCTAAAAAGGTTTCTTCGGAATATGCCGTTGTTGTGGGAACGGTGGGACATAATGCTTTTGTTGACCGATTGGTGGCAAAGGGGCTATTGGATGTATCTGCCATTCGTGGTGGTTGGGAACAGTTTGTCGTTAAAACGATAGATGCTCCGGTCAAAGGGGTGAAAAAAGTACTTGTCATTGCCGGATGCGACAGGCGTGGCACAGCCTACGGCGTATTTACATTGTCGGAGGCCATAGGGGTGTCTCCTTTGTACTGGTGGGCTGATGTGCCGACGAAAAGAAAGTCCCAATTATATGTTGAGCATATAAACTATGTTTCTCAGGCACCCTCTGTTCAGTACAGAGGTATCTTTATTAATGATGAAGGTTGGGGAATAACTCCTTGGGCCGGAAGGACGTTTGATAAAGAATTGGGTGACATCGGACCTAAAACTTATGCTAAGGTATGTGAACTGATTCTCAGGATGAAAGGCAATATGCTGGCACCTGCAATGCATCCTTCTTCGGGCGCTTTTAATAAGTATCCCGAGAATAAGTTGGTGGCAGATAGTTATGGAATTATAATGAGCACTTCCCATTGCGAACCGTTACTTTTTAATAACGTAACGGAGTGGGATAAGAAAATAATGGGAGAATGGAATTATATGACTAACAAAGAAGGAATAAATAAGATGCTAGACCAACGAGTATTGGAGAATGCCCCATATGAGAATATTTATACGATTGCTATGCGTGGTATTCATGATGCCGGGCTCGTAGGTGTTCCCAAAGATAAAGAAGTCAACCTGGTGCAGGAGGTTATTGCTGACCAAAGAGGTATTTTGAAGAAACATATAGATTCTCCTATTGACTCTATACCTCAGATTTTTGTTCCCTATAAAGAAGTGCTTGATATCTACGAAAGAGGGTTGAGGCTTCCAGAAGACATCATGCTGGTTTGGCCGGATGATAATTTCGGATATATCAAACGGTTGAACAATAAGGAAGAAAGAAGCCGTAGAGGTGGGGCGGGCGTATATTATCATATTTCATATTTAGGCGAACCGCATGACTATTTATGGTTGAATACAACTCCTCCGGCATTGATGTTTGAGGAAATGCGTAAGGCTTATGATACTGGAGCAAAACGCTATTGGTTATTGAATGTAGGAGATATCAAACCGGGTGAGCTGGGTATGAAAACTTTTTTGGACATGGCCTGGGATATTGATAAGTTCGATTTTGATAACATAAACAATCATCAGGTGGACTTTCTGGTTTCCATATTCGGTGAAAGGTATAGGGAAGACATTGAAGATGTAATGAATAGCTATTATCATTTGGGCTTCCAGCACAAGCCGGAGGCAATGGGATGGGGATATGAATGGAATAATGAACATGTTCAGGAGAGGATGACGGATACTGACTTCTCTTTTATAAATTATAATGAGGCAGAAGGCAGAATACAAGAGTATGACCGTATTTCTGATAAAAGCGAAAAGATATGGAACGCGTTGCCAGAATCCCATAAGGCTGCTTTTTATGAGTTGGTTTTCTATCCAGTGAAAGGAGCGGCACTTATGAACAAGAAAATGCTGGTCGCGCAGCAAAACAGATGGTATGCGCGTCAGGGACGTACAGCAACCAACTATTTGGCCGATAGAGTCAAATCCTATCATGATAGCATAGATTATTATACCGATAAATACAATTCCCTGCTTAATGGTAAATGGAATCATATGATGGCTTTGGCACCCGGATGGACTGCCACCTATCAGAAGATGCCTCCGCTGACGACTATCGATGTACCTCAAAAAGCAGAAATGCGGATTTTTCTTCCGGAACAGGATTCCCCTTTGGGAAAGACTACATTGAATGTGCTTCCTTGCGTAAATCCTTATACCCGGAAAGAATCTTTTATTGAATTGTACAATGTAGGAAAGCAAGCGTTCACGTGGAATGCCAAAACTTCTGATTCCTGGATCAAACTCAGCAGACAGAACGGAACTACTCAGTTGCAAGAACGGATTATTGTATCTGTAGATTGGGTGAAAGTTCCGGTAGGGGAAAGGATAACGGGTGAAATAGAGGTTATATCCGGCGGTCGTCAGGAAAAGGTCTACTTACCGGTTTTCAATCCTGCTTATCCTACAGTGGGCGAGTTGAAAGGATGGTATGTGGAAGATAATGGCTGTGTATCTATCAATCCGGGAAAATACCATAGAAAAGTGGAGAATGAAGATATAAAGATAAAAGTCATAAAGGGATTGGGCTATGAGAACCAGTGCATACAATTAGGAGAGGCCGTAGAACCAGTCCAAAATCCACGCCGTTCCGGGGAGGCTGCCAAGGTGGAATATGATTTTTATACTTTTAATGCTGGTTCGGTAACGGTTTATACGTATGCATTACCTGTCTTTCCGGTGAATTCGGAACGTGGCACTTGCTTTGGTATAATGATAGATAATGGCTTGTTGAAATATGCTTCGAATAATGCAAAAGAATATTCAGGTGAATGGAGGGAGAATGTATATCGTAACAGTACGATAAACGCTGTAACCCTGAATATTGATAAGCCGGGCAAGCATACTTTGAAATTGATATGTTCTGACCCTGGTATGATTATCCAAAAAGTTGTGATAGATATGGGGGGAATGAAACGTTCTTATCTTGGACCAGAAACTACAATTGTACGATAGTTAGTTGGATTTCTGAGGATAAAATAAGGATTAAGACTGGTCGTGTTTGTGAATCACATGACGTTAAATAATATGGATTTGAAATGATATAAAAAACAGAAATAGCTCGTTATTGACAAAAGTGATATCGATGGCGAGTTTTTTCTTTACAACAATGGTTGAACGGAATTTAGTGGTGAAATTGTTAAAAACGGTGTCTAGAGTGTTTTTCGGGCAATGCGTTTTCCTTTTGCTTATCTACATCTCTTTTGGACGCTTATCGGTATGGTTTTCAAACTAACCGACTATTTCATTAAGTTTCTCTTTTCAACAGTATTTTTTATTTATGATAAATATAGAAATTGATTTTATAATATCAAAAAAGAATTTTATTCTACAAAAAACGGTGCGTGCTTTAGTTAAAGTAAATATCGCCTGCACGCTTTTGGAAAGCCTTCTGTAGATATCTGTAGAAACGTTTGGTATACTGTTGCGAAATCATTAAATTTGCAATTAAAACAACGAGAGATATGGATGCAGATACCCGTTTAAAAACAGAAGAGAAGATTATAGCCATGTTGAAAACCGTATATGATCCCGAGATTCCGGTGAATATATACGATTTAGGCTTGATATATAAGATTGATTTGCAAGATGATGGAGAAGTAGTGTTAGATATGACATTGACTGCCCCCAATTGTCCTGCTGCTGATTTTATTATGGAGGATGTACGTCAGAAAGTCGACTCTGTGGAAGGAGTTACTTCATCGGTCGTGAACTTGGTTTTTGAACCCGAATGGGATAAAGATATGATGAGTGAAGAAGCTAAATTGGAATTGGGTTTCCTCTAATAAATTGAAAGTTGAGAATTAAAATTGGAAAATAAGAATTGCCAATATGTCTAAGTTATTGGACAAGGTGTTGTTTTTTTAATTCTCTATTCTCGGATTTTTAATTTATGAGGTATTTAATTTAGTAAGATTATGAAGAACGTATATTTCCTTTCCGATGCACATTTAGGTTCTCGTGCCATAGCACACGGGCGGACACAGGAGCGCCGTTTGGTGAATTTTCTGGATAGTATAAAACATAATGCTGCAGCAGTGTACCTGTTGGGAGATATATTCGACTTTTGGTACGAGTTCAAACTGGTAGTGCCGAAAGGCTATACTCGTTTCTTGGGGAAGATTTCCGAGTTGACCGATTTGGGAGTGGAGGTGCATTTCTTTATCGGTAATCATGACATCTGGTGTGGTGATTATTTGGAAAAAGAGTGCGGGGTAACTATTCATCGTCAGCCGTTGACCTGTGAGATTTATGGGAAGGAGTTTTTCTTGGCGCATGGGGACGGATTGGGAGATAAAGATGCCAAGTTCAAATTGTTGCGTTCCATGTTTCATAGTACCACTTTACAAACGCTGTTTTCTACCATACATCCCCGTTGGAGCATAGAACTTGGCTTGGAATGGGCCAAGCATAGCCGTCTGAAGCGTGAAGGCGGTAAGGAACCTGAGTATATGGGAGAGGACAAGGAACCGTTGGTCTTGTTTACTAAAAATTACCTTAAAGATCATCCGGATATCAATTATTTTATTTATGGTCATCGCCACATTATGCTAGACTTGATGCTGAGCCGTACTTCACGTATGTTGATTCTTGGTGACTGGATACAAGATTTTTCGTATGCTGTATTTGATGGTGAAAATATGTTCCTTGAGCAGTATGTTGAGGGAGAAAGTCAATATTCCTAAAAAAGGCTACTATGCATCACGCGTAGCAGCCTTCTATAATTTATATATTTAACCAAACAATAAAATTACTTATTCAGAATAGCCAGAGTATCGCTGGCAATCATCAGCTCTTCATCAGTTGGGATAACAGCTACTGTCACTTTGGAGTCATCGGCAGAAATAATAGCTTCTTCTCCACGAACCTTGTTCTTTTCAAGGTCAATCTTCACACCCATGAATTCCAAACCTTCACAAACTTCAGAACGGCAATTGGCTTGATTTTCACCTACACCGCCAGTGAACAGGATGATGTCTACACCACCTAGAGCGGCAGCATATGCACCAATATATTTCTTGATGCGGTAGAAATACATCTTTTCAGCCAAAATAGCTTTCGGATTTCCGGCAGCAACAGCGGCTTCCAGTTCGCGCATATCGCTGGATACACCTGAAACGCCTAATACACCACTCTTCTTGTTTAGTAAGTTGGATACGCCGGTTGCATTTAATCCTTCTTTTTCCATGATGAAAGTAACGGCGCCTGCATCGATGTCACCACTACGAGTTCCCATTACAAGACCTTCCAACGGAGTCATTCCCATAGAAGTATCTACAGATTGTCCGTTCATGACAGCTGTCACACTTGATCCGTTTCCGAGATGACATACGATCGTCTTCAGTTCTTCATACGGTTTTTCCATCACTTCCGCCGCTTTCTTAGATACGAAACTGTGGCTTGTTCCATGGAAGCCGTAACGTCTGATCTTATAATCCTCATAATAATTGTATGGAAGTCCGTACATATATGCTTTTTCCGGCATTGTCTGATGGAACGCCGTATCGAATACAGCTGTCATAGGTGTATTCGGCATAAGTTTTTCGCAGGCTGTAATACCGATCAAGTTTGCCGGATTATGAAGCGGCGCAAGATCATTACATTCCTCTATCGCTTTCTTCACTTCTTCTGTAATCACAACTGAGGATGCAAACTTTTCTCCGCCGTGTACGACACGATGTCCTACAGCTCCGATTTCATCCAAACTCTTAACAACACCCGTTTCCGGATTTGTAAGAGCTTCAATCACAAACTGAATTGCCTCTGTATGGGTCGGCATCGCCTTTTCCGACACCTCTTTTTCTCCGCCTTCCGGCTGATACGTCAGACGTCCGTCAA